>Ga0209386_1000227_pt1:25000-29059 | contig 29059 bp, 22 predicted proteins | sample NGEPertwo_FD_184510 | JGI IMG/M metagenome (GOLD analysis project Ga0209386, IMG submission 184510) | Arctic peat soil microbial communities from the Barrow Environmental Observatory site, Barrow, Alaska, USA - NGEE Permafrost154B-two... | ecosystem: Environmental > Terrestrial >...
CGTTGTCCTCGATCGCCTCTTCTTCGAGCCGGGGACGAAGCTTGGATCGGCCGGAGGGATCCCCGACCTTGGCGGTAAAGTCGCCGATGATGAGCACGGCGGTGTGCCCGTACGCCTGGAACTGGGCCAGCTTGCGGAGGACCACGGTGTGGCCCAAGTGGATATCGGGGGCCGTGGGATCCACGCCCAGCTTGGCCCGGAGCGGACGGCCCTCTCTGCGGGCCCGAAGCAGCCGGTGCAGCAGATCCTCGGCGGGGAGAACGTCGACGGTGCCGGTGATGAGATTCTGGTACTCCTCGCGCAGATCCTGGGGCAGGTCCTCGAGGGTAAGCGGCTCGTCGCTCATGGGGGATCCGTTCTCGTCGAACTGCAGGGCTTCTCGGGCGGCGGCCAGAATACCACAAGGGTCGCCGTCGGCAGGTACTATAGGCGGGGCAAACGGTGAGCAACGAGCGGCTTAAGAGGGCCTTGCACATGTCCAACGAGCGCCAGAGACGAACACGGACGCGAAGAACGCGGCGGGGCAGATTTCTGCGCCTGCTGGTTCTGCTGACCTTGCTTTCGGTAGTGGCGCTCATCTCGTCCGGGGCAGGCCTGTACGTCGCCTTGGCGGGCAACCTGCCTTCTCTCGAAGCCCAGGAGGAGTTCGTCGCGCCGCAGACCACCAAGGTGTATTCGGGCGGTGAAGAGCCCGAACTCCTCGCCGAACTGCACGGGGTAGAGAACCGGGAGATCGTACCCGGCGACAGGATAGCCCCGGTTATGCGTGACGCCGTGGTCGCCGTGGAAGACGAACGCTTCTATGAACACCAGGGCGTCGACCTGCTCGGTATCGTGCGCGCGCTGGTTACCGATCTGCAGGAGGGCGAAATCGTGCAGGGCGGTTCGACCATCACCCAGCAATTCGTCAAGAACGCCTACATCTCGGACGAGAAGACCCTCGACCGCAAGATCAAAGAGGCGGCCCTCGCTTACCAGCTGGAGAAGCGCTGGACCAAAGACAAGATCCTCAACGAGTATCTGAACACCATCTACTTCGGCGAAGGCGCTTACGGGGTCGAGGCGGCTGCGAAGGAGTACTTCGGCGTGCATGCCGCCGATCTGGTTCCCGCTCAGGCTGCTTTGCTGGCAGCCATCCCCAAGTCCCCCGGAAGGCTTTCGCCCCGAGTGAATCCGGACGACGTGCTACTGCGCCGAAACGCCATCCTGAACAAGATGTTCCGACAGGGCTTCCTAACGGCCGCAGAACTCGAGACCGCTCTGACAACCCCAATTGAGCTCGCGCCGTCCCGCCGAGGGGGCGAGCACCGGCTGCCCTACTGGGTGGAGTTGGTGCGGGAGCAACTGGTGGCGCGCTACGGCTCCAACACGGTGTTGAACGGCGGGCTGCGCGTCTACACCAGCGTGGATACCAAGCGGCAGGCTGCGGCCGAGGAGGCCGTCAAGACCTTGCTCGACCGCGAGGGGGATCCCGAAGCCGCGCTGGTGTCCCTCGACCTGCGCACCGGCGAGGTGGTGGCCATGGTCGGCGGCGAGAACTTCGCCGAGCAGAAGTTCAACCTGGCCACCCAGGCCAAGAGGCAGCCGGGTTCGAGCTTCAAGCCCTTTGTCCTCGCCACTGCCCTCGAACAGGGCATGGGCCCCGGCACCGTTTACGAATCGGGTCCGGCCACGCTTGCCATCGAGGGGGCCGACGACTGGCGGGTCAAGTCTTCCAATCTAGGATCGATTCCGCTGTCCGAGGCTACTGCCCGCTCGAGTAACGGGGCCTTCGCCCGGCTGATCATGGACGTGAGCCCCTCCGAGGTGGTGCGCACAGCCGCCAAGCTGGGCATCGAGAGTGAGCTGCAGGCGGTGCCCGCCATTGCGCTGGGAGGCCTGAGAGAGGGTGTCTCTCCGATGGAAATGGCCGTCGCATACGGGAGCTTCGCCACCGGCGGTTACCGGCTAGCGGGGAGTATCGCCTTTGAGGACGAGCATCCCCTCTACCCCATCACCATCACCCGCGTCGAAGACGCCGAAGGCCGCATTCTGGATACAAACCGCCTGGTGAAAAACCGGGTGATGGACTCACGCCATGCCTTCGCCCTGACCGAGATGCTGAAAGGCGTAATCGACCACGGCACCGGGCGGGCAGCGGACATTGGCCGCCCCGCCGCGGGCAAGACCGGGACCACCCAGGAATACCGGGACGCCTGGTTCGTGGGCTATACGCCCGAGTTGGTCACCGCCGTCTGGGTCGGCCACATGGACGCGCAAGAGGAGATGACCGACGTCCACGGAGAGAAGGTGACCGGGGGCAGTTTCCCGGCCCGTATCTGGGCCGCTTACATGAAGGCAGCCCTGGAAGGCGTCGAGCCGACCGACTTCCCCAAACCGGAGGGCGTCGTGTGGCAGTCGGTGGAGATCTGCCTCGATACCGGGCTGCTGGCCACGCAGTGGTGTCCTGAAGTACGTCAGGCGGAGCTTCTGGAAGGCATGTTGCCGGACAGGCGATGCGACGTGCACGGCCCCGAGCAGCTCGAGGTGCCGGATGTGGTCGGCCTCGACGTGACGGCCGCCAAGGAGAAGCTGAAGGACCTCCGCTACGCCGTGGCGGTTGTCGAGAGGGACGGAAAAGCAACGGCCGGCGAGGTGCTCGAGCAGGCCCCGGCCGGGGGGACGCAGCTCATGCAGGGCGAGACGGTGACCCTCACGGTGGCTTCGGGCTCTCGGGCCAAGGTGAAGGTACCTGACCTGAGCGGCCTGAGCTACGAAGACTCCTTGGCCAAGCTGGAAAAGGCCGGCCTGCTCGGGGCGCGTTCTGAGCGGCCCTCCGAAGCCGATGCCGGGGTGGTGATAGGCCAGGAACCGGAAGCGGGCGTAGAGGCAGCGGGCGGCGCCACCGTCACGGTGATCGTCAGTTCGGGACCCGCCGGCCAGAGCACCAGCACTACGGGAGCCGGCACCCCGGTGCCCGACGTCGTCGGCATGCAGGCTCAGCAGGCAACGGCCAAACTCAAGCAGGCCGGCTTCGAGGCGGTGGTTACCCCTATCGCCGCGTCGGATGGCCAGGAAGTCGGCCGGGTGGCGGAACAGGATCCCGGGCCCGGCAACCGCGCCCCCGCGGGCAGCGCGGTCCGGTTAACGGTGTACGCTCAGCCCTAAGCTGCGCGGATTCCGGGGCGGCGTCTCGTTCCGGCTGACGCGGATGAACCCGGAGCAGGGCACCAACTCGACGCCTTCCTGCTCCCAGCGGTCGAGTACTAGGTTCATGCCCAGAGAGTCCGAGGCCAGGTGGCCGGCGATCACGATGGAGAGATGCAGTTCCTCGGCCTTCTTCCGGTGCTCCTCAGTCATGTGCATGCCCACTATGGTGCCCACGCCCGCATCAACCAGCCGCTCCAGAGAGATAATGGGACCTTCCGTGCCTCCGGTCATGTCCACCATTATCTTGCCCGCCCGGCGCTTCTCGTCGCCGGCGTAGAGTATCGGCCCGCTCCCCTGCACCACGGCGGTGCGGTACTCGGGCTCTTCCTTGAGCCTGTCCAGAACGTCGCCCACTGCGGCCTGAGAGTCGAGCGTGTCGAGGATTTTCTGCAGATAGGTGGTCACCGAGTTGTCCGCGGGAGTGTGGCAGCAGAAGAGAGTCAGGTCGAGCAACTCGGCGGCCATGACGGTCTGCTCGGTGTTCGTGGCGTGAAAACGGCGGCGGACTTCGAGCATGCGTTCGCCGATGACCGCGTCGCCAAAGCTCACCGGCACGCCCTGGGCCGCCCAGATGTCCGCCTGCAGGCTCATCACCGCAGGCAGGTCGGCAAGGGCGCGGCCCTCGGGATGATGGGCCACCAGGAGATCTATGCCCTTCCCCCGCTGGTTGAGGCACTCCGCGAGCAGCACCTCCCCCACCCCAATGTCGATGCCCACCAGCGCCCTCTTCACCTCGGTGTCGCGATTGCCCAGCAGAATGCGGGTGTCGGAGTAGGGGTTATCCAGACTTTCCGGATCGAACTCCCAGCGGCGCCGATCGGGGAGGTCCTCGTAGTCCTTGCGGGATGATTCCAGCACACGGTCGATCCC
>Ga0209386_1000228_pt1 | contig 29055 bp, 23 predicted proteins | sample NGEPertwo_FD_184510 | JGI IMG/M metagenome (GOLD analysis project Ga0209386, IMG submission 184510) | Arctic peat soil microbial communities from the Barrow Environmental Observatory site, Barrow, Alaska, USA - NGEE Permafrost154B-two... | ecosystem: Environmental > Terrestrial > Soil > Wetlands...
CAACAGGAGCAACAGGGGCAACAGGAGCAACAGGAGCAACAGGAGAAACTGGGGCAACAGGAGAAACTGGGGCAACAGGAGCAACAGGAGCAACAGGAGCAACAGGAGCAACAGGAGCAACAGGAGCAACAGGAGCAACAGGAGCAACTGGGGCAACAGGAGAAACAGGGGCAACAGGAGCAACAGGAGAAACTGGGGCAACAGGAGAAACAGGAGAAACTGGGGCAACAGGAGAAACAGGAGAAACTGGGGCAACAGGAGCAACCGGGACCGGCTTGGCAGCCTTTGGTTATGTATATACACTCAACGCAGTGGCTCAAACAGTAGCTGCTGGAGCAGATGTGATATTTAGCAATAATGGTCCAATTGTGAACCAAATTCACATTGCTGGTACTTCTCAGATAATGGTTCTACGTTCGGGTAACTATCAGATTGACTATACAGTAAGTCTAACATTGGGTCTCCTTTCTGTAATAGCCATTGCAGTAAATGGCGTAGTAAATTCATCCACTTCAATTACGGGGTTTGTCGTTACTACTGGTCAAATAACTGGTCTGGCAATTTTAACACTTGCTGCGGGTGATCTCATTACCCTTAGAAATGCCTCCGGAGTATCGATCATCCTCGCTCCTGCGCCTCAGGTTGGTGCACAATTGACTCTTGATAAATTAGATTAATTTATCACCCTGGAAAAGGGAATAGAGAACTAAGGAGTAGATCAAGTTCCCTACTCCTTAGCTCTTATTTCAATTCCCAGCGGAAGAGTAGAGTATGAATTTTGTTGAGATCCTGTGGGTGTATCCAACTTATTTACAAGATTCTGGTTAAATGAGGTAACCAAAATAGGACATGTACAATACAATATTAGGAGCTCAAACCAAGATCGAGTTTATCCTAATCTCAACAGGAAATATTGAAAGGAGATGAAGTAATGTCTGTGCCAAATACTGGATGTACTAACTGCTTGAAAGGTGTAGTTATTTTACCAAATATACCTCATCCCAAACCCAGTTGCCCAACTGGCCCAACAGGTCCAACAGGTCCAACAGGTCCAACAGGTCCAACAGGTCCAACAGGGCCAACAGGTCCAACAGGTCCAACAGGTCCAACAGGTCCAACAGGTCCAACAGGGCCAACAGGGCCAACAGGGCCAACAGGTCCAACAGGTCCAACAGGTCCAACAGGTCCAACAGGCCCAACAGGGGCAACAGGAGCCACGGGAGCCACGGGAGCAACGGGAGCCACGGGAGCCACGGGCGCAACAGGAGCAACAGGAGCAACAGGCGCAACAGGTGCTACTGGTTCTACGGGAGCCACGGGAGCCACGGGAGCCACGGGAGCAACAGGAGCAACGGGAGCAACGGGAGCAACGGGAGCAACGGGAGCAACAGGAGCCACGGGAGCCACGGGAGCCACGGGAGCAACGGGAGCAACGGGAGCAACGGGAGCAACAGGTGCTACTGGGCTAGGTTTGTCAGCATTTGCTTATATTTACACCACTGTTGCCTCAACAGTAGCAGATAATGCTGCAATACTGTTTAACTCCCCAACAACAGTAGCGCCTATTGCATATACTAGTGGTACTTCAACAATAGCTTTAACACAACCAGGTAATTACCTGGTGAGCTTTCAAGTATCCGTAGCCTCCGGTGGTGGAGGAGAATGGGCTATAGCTGTGAATGCCTCAGTAATACAGGCACAAACCTATAACAATAGAAGTAGCAATGGTCAAACATTAGGAGAGGCTATTATTAATGTTAGTGGCTCTACAAATATTACAATTGTAAACTTTAGTGGAGGATCTGCTACGTTATCTAACGGTCTCGCAGGTGGAGGTAAACCTAATACAGCAGTCAGTGCTTCAGTCACTATTTTAAAGCTATCTTAATATAAAAGGATGGACTGTGTTTAACTGAAGTTTGATGAATGGATTCCTTATTTCTTTCGGGAGCCCCTAAGGCAAGCGCCATAGGGGCTCTTTGGGTGTGCTAGGCAACAAAAATACCAAAGTACTTACCCCCATCTTTGACTCACACTCCTCCCTATAGCTATGGATCAGACGAATAGGGTGTCGTTGATACAATTTTTTTGCTTCAATGTATGGCATTTTGTCCCATATATATCCTTTTTGAATATAAATATAATGAAATTATTATTTTTAAAAGGGGATTGAAGTATGCAAGGAAATAAAATCACTATTAGTTTGTGTATCATAGTTAAAGATGAAGAGGATACAATATGTCGCTGCCTTGATTCAGTCAAAGGTATCCCTGATGAAATAGTTATTGTTGATACGGGTTCTACTGATCGTACCAAAGAGATAATTGGGGAATATACAGATCGAATCTTTGATTTTACCTGGATTGATGACTTTGCTGCTGCCCGAAATTTTTCTTTCAGTCAGGGAACCAAGGATTATATCCTCTGGTTGGATGCTGATGACGTATTATCTGAAGCGGACAGAGAACGGTTTCTAAAACTTAAACAAAGCTTAGACCCACTTATCGATGTCGTTAACATGCCATATCTCTTAGCGTTTGATCAATTTGGTGTAGTAACTTATAGTTTGCGAAGAAATCGTTTGGTTAAACGATGTAAAAACTTTCGCTGGATTGGCCCGGTCCATGAATATTTAGAGGTGTACGGTGATGTTTTAAATTGTGATATTTGCGTAACCCACAAGGAAATGGGCAAGGATGATTCTGATCGTAACTTAAAAATATACGAGAAACGTTTATCCAAGGGTGAAGCCTTTTCACCACGAGATTTATATTACTATGCCAATGAGTTATGTGATCATCAACTCAATAATAGGGCGATCGAAGCCTACCAGAAGTTTCTGAAGACAGGGAAAGGATGGGTTGAGGATAACCTCGCTGCTTGTGGAAAATTGGGCGACTGTTTCAGGAATCTAGGAGAAAAGGACAAAGAACTTCAGTATATCTTGAAATCCTTTGAATATGCCACTCCACGGGCTGAGTTCTGTTGTCGTTTAGGCCTTTATTTCCTTATTTCTGAACAATATGAACAAGGTGCTTTCTGGTATAGACTTGCCACTCAATTGGGAAAGCCAATTAACTCCTGGGGACCCAGTAACGAATCCTGTTGGACATGGTTACCTCATTTGCAGTTATGTGTTTGCTATGACCGCTTAGGTAAACATGAGCTGGCTTACGAGCATAATGAGATTGCTAGGAAGTATCGTCCAGAAGATAGCCAGGTTATGTACAACAAGAATTATTTGGAGGGTGTGTTGGGAATAGGATCTCCAGTAGAGAAAGAAACCTTCAAGAGAAGTAAATGATGAAGGAGAATTATTTAGTGAAGAATTATAATATCGTTTGTATATGTCAAATCTTTAATGAACTTCGTAAAGATAATCTAAAGCGGTTTGTTAATTATATTTTGCCCTTAGTCAGTGCTTTGGTTGTCTATGATGACAGTAGCACAGATGGTAGCTATGAATATATGCTTAGTCATACACCGCATGTTATTAGAGGGACTAAAAATGATTTTGCCAATGAGCGAAGCCATAAGCAGCTATTGCTACAAGAAGCTTTAAAGCTGAAACCAGATTTTATATTGTGGTTGGATGCTGACGAAGTATTAACCGCCAATGCTGAGGAAAATCTGCAAAAATTGTGTCAAGAATGTATAGACGGCCAGTTCGATGCGGTGAAATTTCATGAAATAAATATATGGCGTAGTCATTCCTGGAGACGGCTTGATAGTTTATTTGATACAGGTTGGTTTTGCCGTCTCTGGCGAGTAGTTCCTGGCATTTGCTTTAATGAGACAAAACCCGGACTCCACCAACAACTTTTTCCTTCCACGATTCTTACCACGACTTTGGCTCAGGACGTTAAGGTACTACACTATGGCTTTTCTTCGAAGCAACGCTTGGCTCATAAATACCTTGTATATAAGTCGCACGGACAAAGCGGTTATGATATGCTTGACCGTTTAATCAGCGAAGAGCAGCTTGTTGTAGAAAAAGTTCCTCAGGAATTTTTCCCAGAGGGTCTCTGGATTGATGATGACGAGCCTATACCACTGACCTTTGAGGAGTCTCTAGCCTATGTCGAAGAATATCGTGAAGAAGTATTTAAACCGAAATTCACGATTGTTTGTTTAATCTATAAAAGTGTCGATTGGTTAAAGTTTGTTTATGAGCAGGTTTTCAAATATACGGATATGAGTGACAAAAAGCTTTTCTTCGTTGCAAATGATGCCAACCCCGCGGTGCTTAGTTATTTGAAGGATAACAATATACCCCACTATGTCTTTACAAACACGCCCCAGCAGCAAGCGGAATGGTTTATTAATAATGTTTACCGTGCTTACAATTTTGCGGTCAGCAGGGTCCAGGGAGATTTTATTGTTTTTATTAACTCTGATATGGCCTTTACACCGGGTTGGTTTGAAAGCCTATGGCAGGCTTATGATGGGTCAAACTGTCTTTCCTCGCGTTTAGTGGAGTCAGGTAAGCTGCGTAGCGGACAATTTGGCGTAGAAAAGGATTTCGGCTGGGATTATGCGTCATATCAAGAGGCAGAATTTCAACAATACGCCCGTTCTATTACAGAGCCTAAAATCGAGGATGGTGGCCTGTTTATGCCCTTATTAATTCGTAAAGAGCATTTTGAACAGGTGAGCGGCTACCCTGAAGGAAATATTGTTATGGGTAGTGACATTAATCAGCCAGTCATGGCTCAGCAGGCACAAGAGTGTCTATCCGGGGACAATATCTTGATGCTAAAACTCCAAGCTAGAGGGATAAAGCATCAAACTGCTTTCGACAGTCTCGTTTATCATTTTCAGTGTGGAGAATTAGATAGTCTAGAAACTGCAGACAATGCGCATAAAGTTTCAATCATTATAACAACTTTTAAGCGAGCACATTTGTTAAGATGGGGATTATATTCCTTATCCCAACAGACAATGTCCTTTGAGTTTGAAACAATCGTTGTTAATGATGGATTACAAGATGAAACAGAAGAGATCTGTAATGAGTTTAAGGGAAAACTTAATTTAAAGTATATATTTACCGGACAAAGAAATCTTAAGGGTGACCCAGTTTGGAGGATACCTGGTTTTGCTATAAATATTGGGGTGAAGCAATCCACGGGGGATATATTAGTCTTGTGTTGTGCTGAAATGCTCCATGTTAACGATACCATAGCCAGGCTTACTAAGCCTATATTAGATAATCCTAAATTGTTAGGTATTCCAGTTGGAAAAGATGATCGTGATGGGGCGCTACTGGAGTGCATAACAAAGAATAATGGGACTTATGACAGTACGACGTACAACAATTGTGTTGATTTATATACGAAGATGCCGTTTCTTATGGCTCTTCATCGCAATCAATTTATAGAAATCGGGGGCTATGATGAAGATCTAGTAGGAATTGCCTATGATGATCGAGATATAATCGACCGCTTATTGGGAGATGGTTGTAATTACTGTCTGACCGATGCGGAAACGGTACACTTATACCATACCAGAGCAGATGGCTATTATGAGGGCGGAGGTCCCCCCGAATGGGACTATAACAGAAATTTGTACTTTTCCAGAATCGGTAAAATAGTTAGGAACGAAGGTAGAGAGTGGGGTGTTCTATTGGAGCAAGAGCTCAAACCTAAAGTATCAATTATTATCCCCGTATTTAACGGTTCCAACTATATGCAGCAAGCAATTGACAGTGCGTTAGCACAAACTTATGCAAACACCGAAATTATCGTCATTAACGACGGTTCTGACGATGATGGAGCGACAAATAATATTGCCCTCAAATACGGAGACAGGATTCGTTATTTCTCCAAAGAGAATGGCGGGGTGGCGTCCGCTCTTAACTTAGGAATTGAGAAAATGACAGGAGAGTATTTTTCTTGGCTCAGTCATGATGATCTCTACTTTCCTGAGAAAATTCAAATCCAGATAGATATTCTACAAAAATCTAAATTAAAGGATGCAATCCCATACGGCGGTTATGAATTAATTGATGAACATTTAACAGTCTTTGCGCAAGTTAAGCCAGACGCGTTGTACACGGAAGAAAAGCTTAATATTTCACTTTTTCCCATTTTAAGAGGGCTTATTAATGGTTGTTGTTTACTAATCCATAAAAGCCATTTTGAAAGAGTCGGACTGTTTGATAAAACATTGCCCACGACCCAAGATTATGCCCTTTGGTTTAAAATGTTTCGCGAGGCTAAATTAATTTATCACAAAGACGTATTAGTGAAGAGTCGGTTTCATGCAGAACAATGTAGTAAGAAAATAGCTAATCATATACCCGAATGTAACCAGCTATGGATTTCATTTCTAGATCAAGTCACACCAGGGGAAATGTGTGAGATGGAAGGTTCTCCATATTCGTTCTACCATGAAACGGCAGAATTTCTGCAAAAGAATACCCCCTATACGCTAGCTCAGCAACATGCTACAACTCTTACTCAAATGGTGATGGAGAAAATAAGTGTTATTATTCCGTTCTTCAACAGATCAAAACTGCTATTGGATTCTGTCAATAGTGTCCTAGATCAGACTTATGGAAACTTTGAAGTTCTGTTAATCGATGATGGGTCGACAGAAGATATTACGAGTATTAAAAGTTTAATAAAACAAGATTCTCGTGTCCGCTATGTATATCAAGAGCACAAAGGCGCGTCAGCTGCCAGGAACTTAGGTATAAGCTTAGCGATAGGAAGCTATATTGCCTTTCTGGATTCAGATGATATGTTTGCTCCGCAGAAGCTAGAAAAGCAGATCATTTATATGCAAACGAATAGATTTTCTTTCTCTCATACTTCATATCAACGGATAGATCATGACGGTAACTTAATGGAGGTAATAAACTCCGGAGCCTTTTCGGGCGAATTATTTCCAAGTATATTAGCAGGTTGTAGCATTGCGTCGCCAACAGTTATGATTAAAAAAGAGCTGTTAGAAAATCGAAGGTTTATAGAAGATATGGAAATCGGTGAAGATATTTGTTTATGGATAGATATTGCGTTTTGCTATCCTATGGGTGGTATTCAAGAACCTCTTTCAAAAGTGAGAGTAGATAGTTCCTCCGCTTCCTTAAATGACAGGAAGCAGCAAATAGGCCTCATGAATATTGCAGGTCATATTATTAATAATTCTCTATATGCCGCTCATGAATATTATGTATATCTCTTACTAACAAAGCTATTATATCTATTCTCTACAAAACATTAATACCAGATCAACCGAACGTTCAAATCTCAGGTCCAATGATGCAGAGCCAATATTAAATATATCTAAAGTCGTCATCTCCATAATATAAAGACATTATGGAGATGACGACTTTGATGGTTTTAAAGATTGAGTATAATTATAACTGAAGGGTCTTATTGACCGTTTCCAGCTGATGCATTGGAAATAGTTAAATTCATGACTTCCTCCATACCATCCGGTTAACAATAGCTGTATAACTCTGGATAATTTTAACTACTTTTACACTGACGTTTTCATCGACATAATTTGGCACATCGATTCCATCGTCACCATTACTATTCATTGCAACAGCCATATCCACAGCCTGCAAAACCAATTCCGTTGAAATACTACCAATGACGAAGTTGCCCTTATCAAGGGCCTCTGGTCTCTCAGTACTAGTTCTCACAGAGACCGCTGGGAATTTGAAGTATGAAGCTTCTTCTGGAATTGTTCCACTGTCGGATACAACACAGAATGCATTACGTTGCAAGTTGTTATAATCGGAAAATCCAAAAGGCTTTAAGCTGCGAACGTTAGGATGGAACTCAAACCCACGTTGTTCAATGAACTGTTTACTTCTAGGATGTGCGCTGTAGATCACCGGTATATCATAGTTCTCAGCCATAGCATTAATAGCATTCATCAGCGCAAAGAAGTTCTGCTCATTATCAATATTTTCTTCGCGATGGGCTGAAAGCAGAATATACTGTCCTTTCGCTAATCCCAGTGTTTCAAGAACCTTGCTCGAATTAATCTTATCAATATTTGCTGTTAACACCTCTGCCATTGGTGAGCCTACAACATAAGTTCTCTCTTTAGACACGCCTTCATAATTTAAATAACGTCGGGCATGTTCTGTATAACATAGATTAACATCACTCGTGTGATCAATGATCCTACGGTTGATCTCCTCGGGAAGATTATCATCAAAACATCTATTACCTGCTTCCAAATGGAAGATCGGAATTTTGAGCCTCTTTGCAGATATAACGCAAAGGCATGAGTTGGTATCACCAAGCACCAACAGAGCATCCGGTTTAACTTCTGTCATCAGTTCATAGGATTTAGCGATAACATTCCCCATGGTCTGACCCAGATTATCACCAACTACCCTGAGGTAATAGTCAGGTGCTCTAAGCCCAAGTTCCTCAAAGAATACCCCATTCAACGTGTAATCATAGTTCTGACCAGTATGCACCAGGATATGGTCAAAGTACTCATCGCATTTTTTGATGACTTCGGATAATTTAATAATCTCTGGGCGAGTACCCACAATTGTCATCACTTTCAATTTGCTCATCTCTGCCACTCCTCTATCTAAAATAATGTGGATACAGCTCTTTATGACTGTAAATCCACTCCTTCATTTCCATAACCATCCGTTCATAACTTGGCACTTCAAAAGAGAAGTCCTTTCTATTGTTGATAAGTGATTTATTCAGACTGACGGAGTAGCTCGGTGTGATGGAAAGTTCTCCATCTCTCATATGCTTGTTGAACAAGCCCATTAAATCAAACTTGTTGATAGTCTCATTGCTCACCAGATTATAAAGCCCCGTTAAATTTTGGGCGGTCGCGCTCTCCATGGCTTTGGCTAACGTAAGGGTCGTAACACCGGTCCATATTGCCTTGGTATAGCCATTGACGGTGCCACTCTGCTTCATAAACCAGTTGAATAGCCCTATACCATTTCGTTTAAGGTCTGGACCTATGATTGAGTTTCGGAAGACCAGATTCTTATCATCTTCTATCTCGCCTAGTGCCTTTGTTCTGTCATAGAAGGTTTCACCATCACGAAAGCTATTTTCATGGTAGTTGCCAGATTTCCCAGAGAAAACACAGTCGGTACTCATATGAATCAGCTTTGTCTTTGTATCTCTTAAAGTATCGGCGATCAAGTGTGGCAAATGGCTGTTGAGATAAACAGCTCTTGACGGTTCTATATCACAGGCTTTATTCAGAACACCGATGCAGTTAATAACCACATCGTAGTCTCCATCACGCAGCATTGATGTGACGAACTGTTTGTCCATGGCATCACCATTAATATTATTACATAAAGGAAATGCACTTGTAGAAAAAGCTGTCACATCATTTCCTTGTTCTTGCAGATATAAGCAAATGGTATGTCCTGCCATACCTGTAGCGCCAAGTACTAGATAGTTCACTTTTCTTCTTTCCATCTTGACAACTCCTCTTGTATATAGCTCAAAGACAAAAGCATTTCCTTAACTTTCTCAACGTTCAACCTCTCAGTATTGTGTGAATTGTATTCATCTATAGTGGAAAATTTTTCATTTCCTTTAATAAAATACTTATCGTAATTCAAGTCGCGATTATCTGATGCAACCCTATAGTAGTCGCCCATATCCTCTGATTTAAAAAATTCTTCTTTAGTCAACAGTGTTTCGTATACTTTTTCACCGTGGCGAGTACCGATGATTTTGATTTCATGTTGAGGATCAAAAAGCTGTCTCATAGCTTCTGCTAAATCACCCACCGTGCTTGCCGGCGATTTCTGTACAACAATGTCACCGGTTTGGCCATGTAAGAACGTGTAGACTACCAAGTCTACAGCTTCTTCTAGATTCATCAGATATCGTGTCATGTTTGGGTTTGTAACGGTCATAGGTTGTCCGGATTTAATTTGTTGCACAAAAAGAGGAATAACAGATCCACGAGACGCCACGACATTGCCATACCGAGTAAGGCAGATCGTTGTTTTTGCAGGATCTACTGTTCTTGATTTAGCCACGATAATCTTCTCCATCATGGCTTTAGAGATACCCATGGCATTGATTGGATAAGCTGCCTTATCAGTTGAAAGGCAAATGCATTTCTTCACACCGAACGCTATCGCTGCCGTCAGAACATTGTCTGTTCCAAGGACGTTAGTTTTTACTGCCTCAAGTGGAAAAAATTCACAGCTTGGCACTTGCTTCAATGCCGCTGCATGGAACAAGTAATCAACTCCATGCATTGCATTATTTAAACTAGCCAAATCACGAACATCTCCGATATGATATTTAATCATGTCATTGTGGTAGACACGACGCATATCGTCTTGCTTTTTCTCATCTCTTGAGAATATTCTAATTTCACCGATGTTGGTATATAAAAATCGGTCCAGTACAGCTCCGCCGAAACTTCCTGTACCGCCTGTGATGAGTAGAACTTTATTTTTGAACATACTATTTGTCCCTCCACCATCTCAATTCCAACGTCTCTCCAACAGTATACGTACACATCAGATACTCGTGAATATACAATTAAGAACGCTTTTGGGACGAAGAATAACAAGGTTCTTTTAACGCTTTTATATCACAAATTCCAAGGGGTAATATTTTAGTGCTATTTTTGCGTTTAGACCATAGAATAAATTGACTGCACTATAATCGCCCAATGATGGAGGTTATGCGATGAATAAGAATCTATTAGGATTATTCAATAAACTAAATAATGGTAATTTCAAAGTAATAAGCAAGACTCAAATTAATTTTCCAGAGGCGTGGCTTCAATTTTGTGGAAATCACCAAACTAGCTGGAATTTTGGGAATGAACCCCTGGAAAGACCTGTGTTAGAGATAAAAAACCCGACTGCTCTTAGAGCAGGAATCATCCAAACAAACGAGGCTTCTCTTGACGTTCGTAAAGATGAAAATTGGCAGATCTTAATGGTTCTCAAAAGTGGTACGCCTGAACTGCAGGCCTATTTGCGTATCTACCCCATCAAGTCAAATGGAGAAGTATCTAAGCCGTGGGAATTTAGCTTTAGTCCGGGATTGAAGCAAGAGCAGTTTAAGCAAGTCATAAGTGCAGGTCCTGATATCCAGTTTTTGCGTATAGAGACGGGCATTTTAGGATTGGGAGACTTATATATATATAAACTTATCGCGTATCCCCTGATGCCTAGTCGTATGAATAGGCGAGTAAAAAAAGCAAGAAAAGAAATTCAACCGATCAATCATATACAGACCATCGGAGAAATAATTAAGCCGATCCGTCTAGCTATGCCAATTCCTTTGAAGATCCCAGTGACAGTTCATGCTAAGGTTGATGCGAATATTCGAGATCTCACACCAACTCGCGACAGGGTGCAGATTTTCGGAAGTAGCGAAGCACCGTTAGCCACGTCTATTTGGGGACGAGCACAAGTGGAGATCTGTGGACACGGATTTCAAGAAAGCATTGAGGAGGTAACGGCTCAACAGATAATGTCCTCAACAACAACTCGCGATGTATCAGCTTTACCTCGCTATTCTTTTGCCATTTATAATTTAGGAACTGAGTCCGCGAATGTTCAAGCAGAGCTTAGCCCAGACGGTGTTCATTGGACGGTAGTAGATGAACAACGAGAGGTCGGTTTGGGAAAATTAGTAATTATCTCCCCTGTAGTTTTTATGCGTTATACGAGACTATTGTATGGAGCAAAGGGTTTAACAACGTTGAAAATTTGGCTGCAAGCGCAGAATTAGTTAGGGATTTGTCTTCTTGGGTAATGGCGGGTAGTGTGGGTGGAAACGGGTTAAAGCAAGGGTTTAGTACAAGCAACTTTATTAACTAAGTGGAATATGATGGAATATATCTACGAGAGACGCTGGATTTATAGGGGAGAGATTGACATGGAGTGACTTACTTTAGTGTTTTTCTTAGCGATTGTCGTTGAGAAATTAGTTGAGATATTTAAAGATACTGTTTATGCTATTCCCTTTTTGCCAGATAAGTTTAGACCCCTCACTTTAAATATAATAAGTATGGCAATTGGTTTACTCTTGGCTTTTCAGGCAAATATTGATGCTTTTAAACTCTTGGATGTAAAAGTTGTGGACCCTCTGATCGGTGTAGTGATTACGGGCCTTGTGATTAGCAAGGGTGCAAACTTTGCTCATGACTTTTTCCATTCGTTTAGTCAGAACAAATTTTGGTGTCCTAATACCAAATAACCGAGAGCGGCTAAGGGTTTAGACCTGCATAGATGCAAGGCTTATACTCTTAGCCCTTTTATCCTGACCTTTTTTTATTCTTTTTTTTGCATGGGTATGAACATTCTTGAAAGTGATATAGATGCGCGGGGGTAAATTAATCTTGTTTAGATTGATTAAGGACAATCTCCAAGTACTTTATTAGAGTTTCCAGGTTAACGTGGTATCGTTTCGCAGCGGCCTCAACACTCAAACTGAGTGCTACTTTCGGTCCTCAGCAGGATATAGGGATGTGGAATTTCCGGAAGGTAGCGGATAACTCAGGATGCTTTGCTAGTATTTCACGAACATTTTTTTTTGCATCTAGATGGATCATTTTAGGAGACCTCCTTTGTCAGGTATGCCAAGAAAGGGCCGTTGTGGACGGCCCTTTCTTTAAGTCAAGGGAAATAATCTATTGGATTGTATTAAGCTTGTTGTGGAGGGAAGAAAGATGGGGGAGTGGACCCTGCGAAATCATCACATGGATTAAACGGAATGAATTCTTCACAAGGGTCAGGAATGGGGCAGAATCCATATTCAGGAATCTGGAGTTGAACGCACCCTGTTAGTTTAGATATAACATAGCTACCAATGGAGAGTTCAATCGTGGTTGCAGTAAACGTAGGAGTGCCTAATACTACTGATCTTGTTTCAACGCGCAGGTTGAAGTCGAATTCTGAAGGGGACGGTGGGTAGTAGAGAACAATGTCTTTATTAAACGTAATACATAAATCGGGAATGGTAACCAACGCACCACCTGGGTTCATTAAAGTTAATGAATAGCAGATTTCGACCGTGAACTGAAATCTAGCGGTATCAGTTGAAGTAATCGGTGTAACTATGATATTGCTAATGGTTCCGTTCAGAAAGGTTGCACTGACAAACGTAAAAGGGCCACCAGTGGCTGGCAGTTGGACGATTACTGCAGGATCGCATTCCTTTTGAAGACAGCTAGCGTACACTTTTTCAATGATTACGCAAACTGGTACTGTTTTCCCAGGATGTGGCGGTTTCGGGCACCCGCACTCTTGTTTAACTGAAAGGTTTTCTAATGACATGTGAATAATCCCCCTTTTATTTTGCGTCAAGACTTTGTTGTTAGTCTCATCGTAGCTTATTCAAAATCTAAGGAGTGTGTGACAAGCCAGTGTATTTTATCACCAGGGTTTGAGTAGTTCTTGGAAGATTGTTTTTGAGCATTGAAAATGGGCTCTTTCGGAGCCCTTAATAAGAGGTTATAGTTGCATCATTCAAAATCAAAAACAGGGGTTCAGCTAAACCATTTATTCCACAGACTTCCTTTGGGCCTAACATCTTCTTTTTCCACTTGAAGTTGACATATTTGTAACTCAAGCTTATTAATAGAACAGTCGTTCTCTTCCTGTTTGGACAGCATCATCCTAAGGGCTTGTGACAGAGTTTGGTTTTCCTTCTCAAGATTAGACAGGGTCTCTTTAAATGCGTTAATTACTTCGACAGGCGCTTCTAATGTTTGAGCGGGCACTGATTCTTCCTGAGGAGCTGAGGGCGGTGTGTCTTGTTTAGACAGAATAATGTTCTTAGAAATAATCTCAAGAATTTGGTCAAACTTGGAGAGCAAGTTGTTAAGGATGGGAGTTAAGTTGGTGTTCTCTTGCTCGTGGGGAGGTGATATATCAGGATAGAAGGCTGGTACAGGGGGAGGTGTTTGGGGAGGTACCTGGTCAAGTTCGGGTTGAACCATGTCTTGCGGAGGGGTGTCGTGCTTGATAATGGTTAACCCTAATTCCCGGTAGTATGCCGGAGCGCGTCTCTCAATTTGATCTTCGAGCCAGTAGATTTGATGAGAATTACCATCTCCTTTGTGTACCCATTGTAAAGACCGATGAACTGGTGGGCTGGACGAGAATAATTCCCATCCTTTACCATAGTTCTGTAGGAGAACTTCTTCCTTCGTAAGGGCTAGTAGCCAAAGAACGCCATTTATTTCTAACGTGCCAATGCTCTTCACACAGGTGTCGAACGTATCTATAGGGTCAGGCAAGGCATGCCAAGTACTGGTTAGTTCATGGGCATCTTCCTGTAGTGCTGAGCGAAGTTCAAACTGTCCGTGGGTGGCTTTTACGACCCAAAAGAGATGATGAACATTAGCTGAGGTCATAAGCGCGTCCATATCCACGACTTCACCCGAGATCTTGAAGGTTTCCCTTGGGGAGGACCAGATGTGAAATGCTACGTTAAAGCGGTTTGTAAAGAATAGAGAATCTTGTCCCTGCGTGGTTATGGTTAATAAATGGATGTTACCCTCCCTATCCAGGTTCACTTGATAGAAGGGTTCCGGTGCGTGAACAAGTTCTGCCAGATGAACGTTCTGCCAAGAGGAATGATCCCAAAATCGATGCTCAATACGCCAGAGTTGAGGAGTAGTTTGATGCGCGTAAGCGTAAAATATATGTATGGTATTTCCTTGAGGAAGAAGCACGAGCTGACGGTATATTGTGGAGCGTACGTCGAGTCTGGAGATTAACGTCGTTTGAGGTATCCCAGGTCCGGAAATTAGAGTGTAACAGAGTTCCCCATTTGTTTTAAGTACCACTAGATGAACAGTTTTAGAATCTGTCATGATCGCTTGAGTTAAAAGGAGCGGCTCTTGTATTCGATACAAGGGTTCCTTGCTGTCTTCATCGAAAAGTGCACATCCCTGAAGGTCAATTTGTAAGTACATCACTACATTTTCATAGGTTAGGAGAAGAGGAGTAAAAGTGGTCCCATTTTGAAAAGACAATACGATCACTTCCTTTATTTTCATGGCCTATATGTAACCCACCCTGTGGATAAAGAAAAGAAAGGGCCGTTGTGGACGGCCCCATATTCATAAGAAAGGTATAATTTAGAACATTATACAGTAGGTGCTTCTTGTGGCGGGAAGAAATCTGGGACTTCAGATTCTTCAAAATTGTCACATGGGTTATCCGGAATGAAGTCTTCACAGGGGCCAGGTATTGGACAAAATCCATATTCAGGAATCTGGAGTTGAACGCACCCAGTTACTTTAGAAATAACATAGCTACCAATGGCGAGTTCAATCGTGGTTGCCGTAATTGTGGGAACGCCTAGTACTATGGTTCTTGTTTCAACACGTAAGTTGAAGTCGAACTCTGATGAGGTCGGTGGGAAGTAAAGAACAATGTCTTTGTTAATCGTGAGCAAAAGATTTGGGGTGGTGACCAATTGCCCACCGGGATTTTGTAAGGTCACCGAATAAGGAATCTCGATCGTGAACTGAACTCTCGCAGTCAGTGTACTGGCAATAGGTGTTGTTATTATACTGGCAGGATCGATCGTCCCGTTAAGAAAGGTCGCACTGACAAAGGTAAAAGGGCCACCTATGAGAGGCAAGGTGATGCAGACGTCAGGGAAGCATTCTTTTTGGAGACAACTATCGTAGACTTTCTCCACGATTACGCAAACTGGTACGGTTTTTCCTGGATGTGTTGGTGTGCATCCGCACTCATCCTTTTTCACTGAAAGATTTTCAATTGACATGCATATAATCCCCCTTTACTTAGTAGGTGATGGTCTCTTGATGTAAGTCTCATCGTAGCATATTCAAAGTTTCGAGGAGTGTTACATGACATTTGATAAGAATAGAGATTATGAGTGAGTCATTCTTGAACGCAAAAAAGGCCTCCTATTAATAGGAGGCCTTTAGATAGAAACTATTTTTCTTGTAAGAATTCTTGGACGAAGAGATTTCCTGCAATCCCTATGCCTACATGAGTGAAGCGAGGATCTAGAATATTTGCTTTGTGACCCGCGCTGCGCATGAATCCTGCCATAGCACTTTCAACGGATTGAGTTTTACCGATATTTTCTCCAGCCCAGCCAACAGTGAGCCCTGCTTGTTTCATCATGGCCCAAGGTGTTCCGTAGGTAGGAGAGGTATGGCTGAAGTAATTGTTTGTTTTCATGTCGTTCGCTTTGGCACAACCAACTGAAACAAGACGAAGATCTACCTTAAGAGGGCTGACACCTGCCGCAATACGTTCTTGATTAATCATGTTAACCATTATTTGTTCATCAGCTGATAAGGAAGTGATGGCTTGAGTAACCGTAGCGACCGGATTAGTTGTCGTCGTTGTAGGAGCGGGAGCCGGAGCGGGAGCCGGAGCCGGAGCAGGAGTCGGAGCCGGAGCAGGAGTCGGAGTCGGAGCGGGAATAGGAGCCGCAACTGTCCCATATACATAAGACCGAAGGCTAACAACAGAACCTGACAAGTGCCTAGCCCCTATATTAACTGAGGCCTGTACAGGTAAAGCGACTGCGGTCATTAGAATAGCAACTTGCAGCCCCATTAACAGTTTTGATGTCTTGCGCATGAATAAATCCTCCTTCGAATAATTTGAACATGAATGCTTGTCAATAACAAATGCAGTATAACATAACAAGTTGCCTGTTGTTACCGGTACATTTTTACAGTTGTAAACAAAACTCGAACTGTATGAAGAGAAAATTTCCTTCAATGAATAAAAAGAGGTATAATAATTTTACCTGTCAATTAGGACATTACTTTGAGGAACCTTTATATTGGAGTATGATCAATTACACTTGCATAACTAGGTACATGAAGGGGTGACGTAAAAGTATGGCAATGCAGATGTTACTCATGTTTGCCCATCCAGACGACGAATCCTTTGCCTTGGGTGGTACCATCGCTAAATACGCTGAACAAGGGGTGAACGTTACTCTTGTCTCTGCTACTAAGGGGGAAGCTGGCAAGGCAGCTGGGTTTTGTAAGCCTGAAGAACTTGGGGCCCTTCGAGAAAAGGAACTTCACAGTGCAGCAGGCATCTTGGGGATTTCTAACGTTATATTTCTAGGCTATCGCGATAAGGAAGTCCCCATCGCCCCACCCCTTGAGATCGTAGAGAAACTCGTTCGGATTATTCGTGAAGTTCGGCCGCAGGTTATTATTACTTTTGGAGCAGACGGAGCATCAGGACACAGGGATCACCGGGCCATTCATCACTTTACTAAGTCCGCTATTCAGTTTGCCAAGGAGCCTATAGAACTGGACTTAGGGAAGCCCTTTACACTGCCACGTTTGTGTTATGTCAGGCCCGCATGGCGTCTTTCAGCCGATCAGCTTCAAGACGTTGATTATACGATCTCAATTTCGCCTTGGGCGGAGCGGAAATGGCAAGCTATTTTAGAACATAAGACGCAAGAAGGTTCTAGGAAAAGGTTTGAGCTCATGGAAGAAAAGCAAAAACAAGATTATTTGAGCCAAGAATATTTTAAATGTGACCAGGCGTTCAGTACTTTCCCTGGAAAGGGTCAGGATCTGTTTCAGGACTTGGAGCGGGTGGAAGGTTAAGGGTTATCGTCTTTTCGAGAAGGTGGGTATTTAATGAAAGAAAGCATGATAGTCATAGATGTGGGGTCTGGAACGCAGGATATACTTCTCTATCAGCCAGGAAAATTGATAGAAAATTGTCCGAAATTTATTGTACCTAGCCGAACGCAGATTGTTGCAGCCCAGATTCGGCAAGCCACGGGTCATAATCAAGATATTTTTATGCACGGACACTTAATGGGTGGCGGAGCGTGTGTTGTAGCTGTTAAAAAGCATTTGGCGCAGGGCCTTAAAGCCTATGCAACCCCTCAGGTAGCTTTAACATTTCATGATAAATCGGCCGTTGTTGAGAGCATGGGAATCGTGCTGCGAGAAAAAATGCCAGAAGCAACTACGTCGATTTGGATGGGGGATCTAGATCCCTTATCTCTGAGACTGGCGATTGAGGCGTTTGGCTTGGAATATCCTCATAAGTTGGCAGTGGCCGTACAGGATCACGGGTTCAGTGTGGCGGAAAGTAATAGAACCCTTCGTTTTCGGCTCTGGGAAGAGTTTGTTAGGCAGGGCGGTGACTTATATACGCTTATGTTCACCCAAGACATTCCAGAAGTATACACGCGGATGCGCGCCCTCCGAGAGATAATACCTGAGGCAATCGTATCCGATACAGGGACGTCTGCACTGTTGGGTATCATGGCAGACCCGGTGGTAACGCCTCATCTCAGTAAAGGAATCTTGGCGGTCAATATTGGAAATTCACATACGTTGGTCGCAGCCATCCGTGGGGACCGAGTCTATGGGCTCTTTGAGCACCACACCAGTATGCTTGATATAAATTCATTGTCCCGTCTCATTCAACGCTTCCAGGCTGCTGAATTAACCAACGCGGAAGTGTTTGACCAAGGTGGGCATGGCGCAACGCTTCATCCTGAAATGAAGCCAGGTTGGGATTTTGTCGCGGTCACCGGACCTAGAAGAAGTCTGGCGAAACCACTTAATTGGTATGAGGCAGCCCCCTATGGGGACATGATGTTAACAGGGTGCTTTGGAATCCTTGCTGGGGTAGGAATAATTTAAGTAAAATATAATTCTTCTTTCTTAAGGGCAGGGTTTATTGGCAATAATGTAGAAATAATATATATTAGTAACGTAGGTTAATGGGCAGCAAGAAAGGGGGAAGACCATGACAGACTTCTTATCGCAATTTCGTAATTTCGATTTGCGTAGTGCTATCGATATTGTCGTGGTAGCGGTGGTCTTTTACCAATTCTACATGCTTATTAAACGTACGCGTGCTGTGCAGTTGGTTAAGGGAGTTATGGTGCTACTGGTCGTCTCCTTACTCGCTAATTTTTTTGATCTTGTTACAATTAGTTGGTTGTTAAATAAAATGTGGCAGATGTTTGTTATAGCGATTCCTGTGGTATTTCAACCCGAACTCAGAAAAGCTCTGGAGCAACTGGGTCGGGGAAGTTTTTTCACCAGTCATCCCTTATTACCAGGTGTGGATAAATTAGAACAAGTCGTGGAAGAATTAGTCCGTTGTTCGCAAGTCCTTTCTAAGAACCGCATTGGAGCCTTAATCGTCCTCGAACGAAAAACTGGCGTACAAGATTTTGTGGAAACCGGGATTAAGATTGATGGAGTTGTTTCTTCAGAATTTATGGTCAACATATTTATTCCTAATACCCCGTTACATGACGGCGCTGTCATCATTCGGGGGGATCGTGTGGCAGCGGCAGGCTGTTTTCTCCCGCTTTCAATTAATCCCAATATCCAAAAGGACTTAGGCACACGCCACAGAGCGGCTATAGGTTTGACGGAAATTACCGATGCTTTGTGTATTGTTGTTTCAGAGGAAACAGGCGCTATCTCAGTCGGAATTGATGGAACACTGACGCGCTTCATGGATGAGAAAATGTTACGAGAATTGTTGTTGAGGGAACTCCAAATCAAAAACCTCGCCTCCTCAACTATTCCGTTTTGGAGGTGGTAGCCCATGCATATGATCATTCGGCGAAACCTCGGAGTCAAAGTAATTTCCTTTCTGTTTGCGATTTTATTTTGGCTTTTTGTCATGAATCAAGGGACAACAAGCACACTAATCCCTGAACAGACCCTGACAATACCCCTGGTCGCCAATGGATTGCCTCAGAATATGGTGCTGATGACGCAGCTTCCGTTGGTGCGTGTTCGATTGCAAGGCATCAATCCTAGTGCCAATATTAAAGATATCTATGCTCAGATCGACCTGACAGATGGAGCAGCAGGGGAACGCAACTATGGGATTCATGTGAATAACCCTGTCGGCACAAAAGTGGTGGATACTCAACCCACGAACATCCAATTGAAATTGGATACTGTGGATGAAAAAACAGTCCCTGTTGAGGCCGTTATTTCTGGTGCTCCTGCGGATGGATATCAGTTAGGTACTACCTTTGTAAAACCTTCAGCGGTCAATGTGCGTGGGCCGAGTTCCATTCTTCGCGTGCTCACTAAAGTGACAGTGGATGTCACTGCAGAGGGGGTCAGCGAAACAATTGAGACTTCTCGACCTGTAAGCTTTCGTGATAAAGATGGGAAACCTATCTTCGACCCCAATCCGAGCATGGATAGTTTAAGTGCCTCACCCACTTCAGTGGATGTAATTGTTCCTGTCATTGCCAAGGGACTTTCTTCTAAGATGATTCCTTTGAAGGCAACAAGTACAGGGACACCCGCCGAAGGAAGGATCTTACGTGGGTTAATGCCCTCTCCCTTCAGTGTACAGGTATTAGGGACACCTCAGGCCTTAAAAGGACTGGATTCTTTGAATCTTGGCCCGGTGGATTTGACCAATCTGGCGGAAGATAAAGCGTTTCAGATTCCGATCGAGAAAGTGACATTACCCAAGGGAATCTCTTTTAGTACCGGAACCACTTTGAGTGTTGTTGCTCAAATTGGTCCAGGAACTGTTCAAAAGAGCATCTCCGGACTAGCCGTTGAGATTCGTAGTATTGGGACAGGCCTAGATGTGGATCAACCCGTTGCCCCCATTGAAATAGTTGTCGAGGGTCTGCCTGATATCTTGAAAGATGTAGCACCTACTCAAATTCAACTTTGGGTTGACGCCAATGGTAAGGTTGCAGGGCCCTATCCGAATTCAAAGGTCTTTTGGCAACTCCCCCCAGGTGTAACGATGATTACAACACCAGAAGTGAGCTATAGTCTCAAAGCAAAAGTGGCAAAAGGAGCAAAAGGAGCAGAATAGTTACCATGGAATTACTATGGGCAAATCTGAGAATCCCTGTGGAAGAGGATTCTCTACTCTTATCGGTAACGATTGCACGCAAGTTGAAAGTACCAGAACAAAGCATTAGTCGTCTCCGTTTCTTACGTCGTTCCTTGGATGCCCGTAAGAAACCACAGCTTGTTTTTGTTTATACAATACAGTTTTCCCTTCAAATTCCTAACACCGAAATAAACCGTCTTCTAGCACGGGTTCCTGGCCTCAGAGAGGTTTCTTTGGAGGTTCCAGTATTATGGCCTACGCCCAGTAAGATGTTGCAGCATCGTCCTGTGGTGATAGGTTCCGGGCCTGCAGGATATTTTGCAGCTCTAGCCTTAGCCAGAAGAGGGTATGCTCCTCTGGTTCTTGAACGAGGAGATTCAATTGAGACCCGCACCCTCAAAGTTCAGGAGTTCTGGAGTACGGGGAAATTAGATCCGGAGAGCAATGTGCAGTTCGGAGAAGGAGGCGCAGGGACATTCTCCGATGGCAAGCTCACAACCCGCATCCAGGATCGGCGGGTTTCAGACGTCTTGGCGACGTTCGTGCAGCACGGTGCGCCCGCTGAGATCCAATTCTTAGCGAAACCTCATATTGGAACAGATCTCTTGCAAAATGTGGTCAAAGGGATGCGCGAGGAAATAGAGGCTTTGGGTGGGGAGATCCGTTTTCGTTCTAAAGTCACTGGCCTGATCGAGTCGTCAGGGCGCCTGCAAAGGGTCGTCGTGAACGGGGATGAAGAAATTCCTACCGAAGCGGTCATCCTGGCGATTGGGCATAGTGCTCGAGATGTCTATGAGCTCTTACATGGAATGGACGTCACCCTCGAGAAGAAATCTTTTGCCATCGGACTGCGTGTAGAACATCCCCAGTCGCTGATCAATCAATCCCAGTACGGCGTCGAGGAACACCCTCATGTCGGACCGGCGGATTATCAACTGACTTATAAGGATGTAAGGACGGGTCGAGGGGCTTACGCTTTTTGCATGTGTCCCGGCGGTAAAGTTGTGGCAGCAGCGTCCGAAGAAGGCGGGGTTGTCACGAACGGTATGAGCAGCTATGATCGGGATACCAACATTGCCAACAGTGCCATAGTCGTGACGGTCGGAGCAGACGACTTTGCGACAGCGCATCCCCTAGCCGGTCTTGAGTTTCAAAGAAAATGGGAACGGCAAGCGTTCATAGCAGGAGGTAAAAATTACCTAGCTCCAGCCCAACGAGTCACAGATTTCTTGGAAGGCCGTGTGTCAGAGCAGTTTGACCTTTTACCTAGTTACACACCAGGAATTATGCCTTGTGAGTTACACGCCGTACTCCCAACCCCTGTCGGCGACGTGTTAGATCGGGCGCTCAGGGTTTTCAATGGAAAAATTAGAGGCTTCTCAGGTGAAAAGGGGACCTTGACGGGAATTGAGACCAGGACAAGCTCTCCTGTACGAATTGTGCGTAATGTTCAAGGGGAATCTATCAGTCTATGCGGGCTGTATCCAACGGGTGAAGGAGCCGGCTATGCCGGAGGAATCACGAGTGCAGCAGTGGACGGTTTAAGAATGGCAGAATCTCTCATGGCACAATATGCTAAGGTAGAGTAGAATATTAATGTTAACATGTGAAAATATACAGCCTTTAAATACAAGATTAAGTTCATTGAACCAGTGAAGGTAAGGAGGGAACAGATTTGGGTCGACTCTTTGGAACCGATGGCGTGCGCGGCGTGGCTAATAGCCAGCTGACACCGAGTCTTGCTTTTAGAATTGGGCAGGCGGGTGCTTATGTATTGAGCAAGGAGCATCCACACCCCCGAATTGTAATTGGCAAAGATACCCGAATTTCGGGGGATATGCTTGAGGCAGCACTAATCTGCGGAATCTGCTCTGTTGGAGCGGATGTTGTGAAGGTTGGAGTCTTGCCGACCCCAGGAATTGCCCTATTAACGCGAACCCTTGATGTAAGTGCCGGGGTTGTGATTTCAGCGTCCCATAATCCCGTACAAGATAACGGCATAAAGTTTTTTAACTCCACCGGGTATAAGCTGCCCGATGCCATCGAAGATGAAATTGAAAGTATTGTCCTCAATGAGGAGAAGCCTTGGCAGGTCCCAATTGGAGGAGAAATCGGACGAGTCATTGAAGTCACCGACGCCGGGCGTCGTTATAACGACTTCTTAAAAGAGACAGTGGGACGTCTGGATGGAATTAAGGTCGTCTTAGATTGTGCCAATGGAGCAGCATCGTTTGTCGGCCCTATAGTCTTACAGGAAGTTGGAGTAGAGGTCATTTCCATCTGTAATACTCCAGATGGCGTAAATATTAACGCCAGTTGTGGCTCGACACATCCGGAACAACTACAAAAAGCAGTTCTCGAACACGGTGCAGATCTGGGGCTGGCCATGGACGGAGATGCCGACCGTCTCATTGTAGTTGATGAGCAAGGAAACGTCTTAGACGGGGATTTCATCATGCTTATTTGTGCTTTAGCCCAAAAAGCCAAAGGAACGTTAGCCCAAAATGCTGTGGTGATAACCGTCATGAGTAACCTTGGTTTACATCTCGCCCTTAAAGAAGCAGGCATCACGATCTTTCAGACGAAAGTTGGGGACCGTTATGTCATGGAAGAATTGCTCAGAACCGGCGCTAAACTTGGTGGGGAACAGTCCGGACATATTATTTTCCTCGACCAAAACACAACCGGTGATGGCTTATTGACAGCCTTCCACCTGTTATCGGTTCTTAAGGAACGAAACATTCCACTCTCCCAGCTTGCTTCTCAAATGCAGCGTTTACCGCAGGTGCTACTTAATGCTACTGTGGAACATAAGGGACGCTTAATGGAGGATAAGAGAGTGCTTGAGAAAGTAAAACAAGCAGAGCTTGCCCTCGGCGATCAAGGTAGAGTATTAGTGCGATGCTCCGGAACAGAACCGCTGATCCGAGTCATGGTGGAAGGCCCTGATCAACATCAATTAAAGGCACTTGCTCAGGGAGTTATCGACATCATTATGGAGTGCGACGAATAAGACTATATCATTGGAATAAATCCTAAATTGTATGGAGGTCAACTAAGTGAAAGAAAATCCTAATAAGATCTGGATGGTTGTAAGCCCAATTCCTAGGAAAAATGCAGAGTGGTCTCAATATAATTCCTTAGAGGAAGCACTCTCTGATTTCGATTCATGGTCACTGGATACCGATAGTATCGCAAAATGCGATGTCATGTATCGAGGCATCACGATGATGCATTCTGCAAAAGGTAAGGTAACCGGGGGAGCATGCGAGCAGTACAACCCAACTTGCCCAGTAAGAAGTAAACTGCCTAACTCACAAGAGATCGTCAACTGTGAAGCCTGCGTTCAGAAAATGATGGCAGATTACGCTTAGAAACAAAGGCCGGATTGAAAGGAGGTGAAATGGTAAAAAACGGTGTTTCAGAAAGAGTCATAAGTCATAGAGTTTAAGCGCCAGGGCCTTAACTAACGTTCATAACGTTTAAGGTCGACGAGGAAGAGGGTTATCGAATCATTCGGCGGATCCCTCTCGGTGGCTTGTCACCGTAAAGCTTACTTAAAACCGAGGAGTAATCTTCGGCACAAACGGTCAGTTGACAAGAATTATGTGTTCGTCCATTTGGGGACGTCTTTTTTAGGTTATAAGTTTGTCATCACGTTCACTTAGATAGACTCGGAAACAGGCTTAAGTTGAGAGGAGAAAACGCATATGTGTGGTATCGTCGGATATATTGGGAAACGGGTAGCTATTCCCATTTTAGTAGATGGCTTAAAGAAACTTGAGTATCGTGGGTATGATTCGGCAGGCGTCGCTGTCATAGATCAAGAAAAACTCGTGGTTTCCAAAAGTGTCGGAAAATTAGTGGCTCTGGAAGAGGAACTTGGTGAAAAATATTCCCTGTCTTGCCTAGGAATCGGACATACTCGATGGGCGACACATGGTCGTCCATCATTCGTTAACGCTCACCCCCATACCGATTGCAAGCAAGAATTTGCCGTGGTGCATAATGGAATCATTGAGAACTACCTGGAAATAAAAGAAAGTCTCATCGAAAAAGGGCATCAGTTTGTTTCTGAGACTGACACAGAAGTTCTTGCTCACTTAGTTGAGGACTTTTATGAAGGAAATCTAGAAGAGGCTGTCCGTAAAGTCATCGAGACGATACGTGGATCATATGCAATGGTTGTCTTAAGCCTCAAAGATCCCGATAAGCTGGTGGCTGCTCGTAAGGACAGTCCAATGGTAGTGGGTCTTGGAGATGGTGAGTTCTTCGTGGCCAGTGATATCACGGCGATTTTATCCTATACACGAAAAGTCTACATCTTAGATGATGGTGAAATGGTGGTTGTGACTGAAGACGGCGTAAAGATCACAGACTTCCAAGGAAATCCTCGTACGAAAGAAGTCTATGACGTGAAGTGGGATGCAGTGGCCGCCGAAAAGGGCGGGTACGAGCATTTCATGCTCAAGGAAATTCATGAGCAACCTAAAGCCTTAGGAGATACGATGATGAGTCGTTTGAAAGACGACAGAGTTGTTCTTGAAGAAGTGGCTTTAACCCCTGAACAACTCGCTCAGATTAATAAAGTTTATATCGTAGCGTGCGGTACGGCCTGGCATGCCGGGCTAGTTGGCAAAACTCTCATTGAGCGTTGGGCACATCTCCCAGTTGAAGTGGATATTGCCTCCGAGTTTCGCTATCGATCCCCGTTGATTGACGAACATACCCTTGTTGTGGTGATCAGTCAGTCCGGAGAGACAGCGGATACCCTAGCGGCGTTGCGTGAAGCCAAAAACCGCGGTGCTCATGTGTTTGCAGTAACGAATGTCGTGGGGAGCACCGTATCCCGAGAAGCTCATGATGTGATCTTTACCTGGGCCGGCCCAGAAATTGCCGTGGCTTCCACAAAAGCTTATATAACACAACTGGAAGGTATGGTGTTACTCGGACTCTATCTCGCTCAAATCAAAGGAACTTTGCCACAGGAAAAAAATGCAGAGATTATATCCGCTTTGAAGAAGATTCCTCATCAGGCAGAAGAGGTTCTGGCTCAAGAAGACTTGATCAAAGAGTTGGCTCAGTCGTTTGTCAACGTGGAGGACGCCTTCTTCATCGGCCGCTCATTAGATTGGGCAGTGGCTATGGAAGGCGCCCTGAAGCTCAAGGAGATTTCCTATATTCATGCCGAAGCCTATGCAGCCGGGGAATTGAAACACGGTACCTTAGCGCTTGTCACAGAGCAAACCCCCATTATTGCCCTGGCAACTCAACGGGATGTGTTCGATAAAACCGTCTCCAACATTAAAGAAGTCAAAGCACGTGATGCTCGAGTCATCGGGCTAACCTATAAGGGGAACACCAGCTTGGCGAAGTCTGTCGATCATGTCATCTACATTCCTGAGACCATCGACGAACTTGCTCCACTTCTGGCGGTTATTCCATTACAACTGCTGTCGTATCATGTATCAGTTGCTAGAGGGTGCGACGTGGATAAGCCGAGGAATTTAGCCAAAAGTGTGACGGTGGAGTAGGGGGTAGAAGAATCCTCCGGTGGTGGGTTGTGGGTTCTCATATAGTCTGAGACTGATAATCATAAAGTTTGGTGCATGATCACAGACTTAAAAAACGGCGGGAACCCACATTTCGGGATTTGAGGTCAGGTTGTCATTTTGACGGTCTGGCCTTTTTGTATTATATTGGGTTATTATCGTTATCTTAGTAGGAAATGATTAAACAAATCCCTATATTCGGGGTTGGGCAAATTACTATGGGCAAGGTCATGTTAAAACGATATTTGATAACAAAGATGCATGGATACGCCGCAGAGTCAGAATGACACAGAAGAGGAACTGGAGAAATCCAAGACGAATCCGGTCTATCCTAATGCGCAAAGGATGGAAAAAGGACAAGCTATTCAGCTTGTCCATGACGAGATGGCGGAACTAATCGTGTCCGATGGTTTATGCATCTCTTGACTTGAATTGGTTTGAGAAAATAGACTATGTGTGCGATGGATCGAAAGCAAGGTTCTGCGAGAGGGGCGAGGAATCGTTTCTACTCTATATTTACGTGCGTAATATTTGACATCGGGTAGATACAATTATTTTGTAAATTTTGATTTAACGAAATAATTGGTAACATGTTTGAGGTATTCGCTGAGTAGTCCAGTTTGTATGGTATCGTTGCGAATAACATATCCCGTTTTCATAATATAAGGGGAGTCCGCCACCGGGATATATTTAAGCTGTCCAGACATAACAAAGGGATTGGTTAGATTTAGTGATTTTTGTCCTACTGTAAAACAGTTTGGTGAAATAGTTATGTAATACATTATACTACGGTAGTTGTCAAGGAAAGCGGGCATTTTTTTATTTGCGGCAAACCATTCTGGGAATTGTTTTTTGTGAAAGTCAAATTCAGTTTTATTAATAATTATTGGATAAGGAACTAATTGCTTAATATTAACAAATTCGCTATTATACAGTTCGTGCGCTTTACTGACAACAACGTAGACGGGCTCTTCAACAAGACAGTAAAAACTCATATCCTTTGACTCAAGATTTTTTAACATCTTTTCTTCAAGACAATCGGCATAAAATATAAATCCAATCGTTGCGTGTTTAGTGTAAACGGCGTCAATTATAGTGTCATTAGGAATTTCCAAATAGTTAATTCTCGAGATCGTATTGGGGTTTATTTCTATAAAGCTATTAAATATATCCATCATAGTGAATGAGTATATGCTTGCAATTGAAATTAGGCTATCGAGGTCATCAGCAGGATATAACGTGATTAAGTTATTAATTTTCTCGATCAACTCGTTTATTTGTGTGGCATATGACATAAACTCCCGCCCAGCCGCCGTGAGTATAGTTCCTTTTTCATTTCTTATAAACAGGGTTATTTTTAATTCCTTCTCAAGGTTTTTTAGAACGGAACTAAGGTAGGGTTGCGATAAATAAAGGTTACTAGCGGCCTTACTAATTGAGCCCGTTTGGAAAACTTGTATTACATAATCAAGATGTTCTAATTTCACGGACCGTACCTCCTAACGTACACCTCAAGTTTCGGTCGCCACCGAGTATAGGTGGTGTAATTTGACGTGTGGAAATCCCATTTGGTAACACGCAAGGAACGTCACAATAGCGAGTCCCGGATGCGGTAGAGGATAAGATAGTTGTCGCATAAAAATGAAATTACTTTATTACGATAACGATCATAATCCCTTCAATTAAGCAGCCTATGAAGATATCCTGGATACCATTACTTCCCATGGAATTTTCTCATCTCTCAGTTGGGTGATTAATCTGTTCACGGATATAATGCCCACGCTCCTGGTTTTTTAAGCCAATCTACATCAAGAGTAAGCTATCCTATTTTATTAAAGAGGGTCTCTCTCGTATTTCCACCGGTTGATCAATTACTGACTCACATCATATTTGTTCAATAAGGGTGGGTCGTGGGAATAGCGTTCGAATTTGCTCATCGTTAATGAACGCATAATCAATGAGTTCCGGATCAAAATCTAACGTGCTATAGTAGAAAGTTGAGAACATGTTGAGTTGAATAGACAAGCGTTACACCTCTTCCGGTGTGATAATGGGTTTCGTCACCTTTATTTTACCACACATGGATAGAGGTGTATCTATTTCCCTACGAAACTCATGTTCGATGTATTCTAGCTTTTTGTAACAGACTCATTAAAAGTATTACTGGTGGTATAACGAATTAGCTATACCGATATAGTTAATTGGTCAGATCCGCTAAACTTCATATAGTGCTAAAATTCAGATAGAGTGCAGTAGAGATAGAAGAAAACTAGTGTAAATTCATCTTAATCTGCACATCCACTCATCGACTCATGGTGGGTTGAGAAAATATTATAATTGCTGGTATGAGAACACCTAAAAACAAGGACCATGAGGTTTCATCGGAGAGGAGGTGTCAAAGATGAAAAAGGTCATTAGTACTAATGACGCACCCAGTGCAATTGGACCGTATTCACAAGGAATACGAGCGGGGTCTTTCTTATTCGTATCAGGACAATTACCTATTGACCCAGCTAGTGGTCAAATTGTTGAAGGTGGGATTAAGGCTCAAACCTATCAGAGTCTAAAAAATCTACAAGCAATAATTGAGGCGGCTGGTTCTGGATTAAATAATGTTGTCAAAACTAATGTGTTTCTTAAAGACATGAACGAATTCATCCAAATGAATGAAGTATATGGACAGTTTTT
>Ga0209386_1000229_pt1 | contig 28948 bp, 28 predicted proteins | sample NGEPertwo_FD_184510 | JGI IMG/M metagenome (GOLD analysis project Ga0209386, IMG submission 184510) | Arctic peat soil microbial communities from the Barrow Environmental Observatory site, Barrow, Alaska, USA - NGEE Permafrost154B-two... | ecosystem: Environmental > Terrestrial > Soil > Wetlands...
CTCTTTTTTGGTTGTTTTGGTTAGCACTTAATTATACCAAAAACTGAGGCTTCATGCGGATTTTCATCGTTTTTTGTCTCTTTTTTATACTTATTTTCGGCTAGTTTATCTGGGTGCGAAAGTTCAGTTACTACATAGGCCTGCGTGGGTGGCAGGCCTTGTTCAGTTTCATCCCCTTTCTAAGTTCTAAAATATATTGGCCTGTCTTTTGGCTGATTTCTTTGTCTTTTCTAATAAGTCGATTCAGTCAGAAATACCTTCCCACAATCATATTTCAAGGGCTATCCTTGGTTGGGGCATATTGGCTAGCATTTCTGTTCTACCTTTTCTTAGCGATCATTACTTTTGATTTCCTTCGTTTGTTGGACCACTTTGTTAAAGTTATCCCGTTGGAAATAAAACAAGGGTTAAATCCCGCTTTGGGATTGATCGTTTTTATCTTGGTCGTTGGAGTAGTAGGTTATGGGACGTGGAATGCTCGTCATCCCCGAGTGAATCATTATGATTTAACCATTGCCAAGCAAGCCGGATCTCTAAAACAGTTGCATATTGTCATGGTTTCGGATATCCACTTAGGAACGATTGTTCATAACGATACTCTCACTAAAATGGTCAATACGTTGAATGAACTAAAGCCAGATGTGATCCTATTTGCGGGAGATGTGTTTGAAGAGAATATCCAGACATCAGAGAAACAACAAGTGTCCGATAACTTTCGAAGATTAAGTGCTCCCTATGGCGTATTTGCTGTACTGGGAAACCACGAATACATTGGCGGTAATGCCAACGAAACGATCAAATATTTAGGTGAAGCAGGAGTAAAGATCTTACGGGATAGCGCACAGGAGATAGCCGGGAGCTTTTATCTGATAGGACGAGACGATATGTCAGGGGCACGTTACAATGGAGCCAAGAGACTAGAATTAGAAACTTTACTGCAACAGGTAGACCGTTCTTTGCCACTCATCTTACTGGATCATCAACCCTCGCATCTAGAGGAACCGGTTCAGCAAGGGGTTGATTTACAATTGTCGGGGCATACCCATGCTGGACAATTATTTCCAATTGGGTTAATAACTGGAAGAATATTTAAAGATGACTGGGGATTATTGCACAAGGAGGATTTCAAACTCATTGTTTCGTCAGGATACGGGACATGGGGACCTCCCATCCGACTCGGTAATACACCAGAAGTGGTGGATATTATGATTAAGTTTAACGAGCCATGAGGCATCAGAATTACCCGACTGGGTGCGTTTGATCAGAAATCGCTTCGCTACCCCTTGTCAGCGAAGCGTATTTTTGCTATTATATACCTTGAGATTCAAACATTATTAATATAAAACATTATGATGTACTTACTATATTGGAGGAGGTTTTTTGGTGAATATTAATGAAGAGTTAACGCATGAACTGCTGGCATTTTTCAATGGGTTTTCCTCCTGGGAGAACTCAATCGTGCGATCCAGTGATCTCACGGTTTCTGAGGCGCATGCCTTAGAGGTGCTAGGGGAACATGAAAAGATGAATATGAAAGGTTTGGCTCAGAAACTGGGGGTTACGACAGGCACTACCACGGTAACAGTGGACCGATTAGAAAAGAAAAACCTTGCCCGGCGAGAATCTACGACGGAAGATCGGCGTGTTAATCTTATTGCACTGACAGATATAGGAAATAAAGCGTTTGATGAACATCATGCGTTTCATTTGCATTTAACAGAGCAGATGACCTCCGTTCTGAATGACGACGAAATAAAGCAGTTATTAGAAACGTTGAAAAAGATTAACATTGAGATATTTTGATCACTGATTTCAAAGAAACATAATTTAAGTACTGTAGAAAGTAATCGCAAAAGGAGAATCGACATGAGTACGTCTTGGAATATAATTTGGTCTAGACATAAGGGATTGATTGTTACAGCCGTAAGTTTAGCCTTTATTATCCTGGCTTGGTATTCTGGAAGCTATGGCCATTCTAAGCTGGAAGTCCCATTTTACCTTTTGGCCTATGTCATTGGTGGATACCAGAAAGCTTGGGAAGGCCTGAAAACTCTGATTGAGGAAAAAGATTTCGATGTTGATTTGCTTATGGTCGTGGCCGCTATTGGCGCAGCCAGTATCGGATATTGGAGAGACGGAGCCATATTAATCCTGATTTTTTCCCTCAGCGGCGCCTTGGAAGGATATACACTGGAGCGAACCAATGACGAAATTAAGGCTATTATGAAACTACGCCCGGAAGAGGCAATTGTGTTACAAGGAAACGTGGAAAAGCGTGTTCGAGTCGAGAAATTGCAGCAAGGTGACCACTTGTTGGTGAGACCCGGAGAAAGGATTGCAGCGGATGGGATTGTGCGTGAGGGATATTCTTCTGTGAACCAAGCCTCGATTACGGGGGAATCAATGCCGATAGATAAATCCGCGGGGGATGAGGTCTTTGCTGGAACCATGAACGGACAAGGCGCGTTAGTCATCGAAATGACCAAACCAGCGGAGGCTACTTTACTGGCTAAAATAATCCATCTTGTTCAGGAAGCGCAAAGCGAAAGACCACCCAGTCAATTATATATGGAGCGTTTTGAACGTATTTATGCCAAGATTGTGGTCACTGGGGCAATTTTGATCTCAGTAGTGCCACCCTTTGTTTTAGGGTGGTCGTGGAGTGAGACCATTTATAAAGCAATGATTTTTCTGGTCGTAGCCTCGCCCTGTGCTTTGGTCTCCTCTATCATGCCGGCTGTTTTATCCGGGATATCAAACGGAGCACGTAATGGCATATTATTTAAAGGAGGCGCCTATCTGGAGGCGATCGGTGAGGTAAATGTCGTAGCTTTTGACAAAACCGGAACTCTTACTGAAGGAATGCCGAAAATTACTCAAGTAATACCTTACGGAAATTACACTGAAGATGAGGTATTAAGCATTGCCGCCTCCCTGGAAACATGGTCAGAACATCCTATTGCTAAGGCCATAATACATAAGGCGAAAGAAAAAAACCTGCAGCTATGTGTAGCCTCTAAACTTGAGGCAGTGCCTGGGTTTGGGGTGCATGGGATAGTAGAAGGACAGGAATATCGCATTGGAAAACTAGATTTGGTTCAAGAACAAAGCTTGTCAGAAGCAGAACTAAAAGTTGTCCAGAAACTGGAGAAGCAAGGAAATACTGTGATTACTGTTCAGGTAGAAAAAGAAAGAATAGGTGTCTTAGGGCTTCAAGATACCCTCCGACCACAAGCAAAAGAAGCAATCAATAGCTTAAAACAAATGGGTATTAAGGTTGTAATGCTGACGGGAGACAGTTCTTCAACCGCGCAAATCATGGGTGAGCAAGTAGGCGTTGACGAGGTCTATTCAGAACTTCTGCCGGAAAATAAAGTTGACATTATTAAAAAATTAGGGGACTTTGGAAAAGTAGCCATGGTTGGAGACGGTGTGAACGATGCGCCCGCCTTGGCGGTTGCTTCCGTCGGTATTGCTATGGGTGCTGCTGGAACTGATGTAGCTCTGGAGACTGCTAATGTGGTGCTGATGGCGGATGATCTCGCTAAGGTCGCTTATGCTATTTCCTTAGGGCGTCGAACCACCAGAGTGGTTAAACAAAATGTTACCTTTGCAATTGCTGTGATTGTCGTACTGGTGTTGTCTAATTTTATTGCTAATATTAATTTGCCGGTAGGAGTGATCGGACACGAAGGAAGTACAATTTTAGTCATCCTCAGCGGTCTGCGGTTATTGCGCTAATAGCGCTAATAGCGTAAGCATGCTGAAATTGCGTCTAAGGATAAGCCAACCCGCGTTATAGATGGTAAAATATGTCGTGAAATTCCCATTGACGAAATGCAATAACAATGCTAGTATTAGCCTATTAGTTGATATTGATTATCAATTGCAGCAGGCACTTGAAATAAGGAGTGAGGACTATGCCATTAACAATGCTTTCCCCGGGTAAAGAAGCAGTAGTTGGTGCCTGTAGGGCTAAGGAAACAACTAGAAAATTCTTAGAAGGCCTAGGTATTATTCCAGGTGTAACTATATCTGTCATATCACAATTCAATGGAAATCTGATTGTATCTATAAAAGGGTCGAGATTAGCACTGAATAGGGGAGTTGCGCAGCAGGTACTTGTGCAGGTCTCATGAAAAAGGGAGGTAATTAGAAATGGAGAGGACCCTGAAGGATTTAAAGCCCGGTGAAAAATCGATTATTACCAAAGTTTTAGGAGATAAAGGCGCGGTTAAGAGGAGACTAATGGATATGGGTGTGACCCGTGGGGCAGAAGTCATGGTTAGGAAAGTAGCGCCGTTGGGAGATCCGATTGAAATAAATCTTCGTGGTTATGAACTAACTCTTCGGAAATCTGAAGCAGAAAACATTATTGTAGCATAAAAAACGCTCCTATCGCGATGAAGGAGCAATTTTTTAAAAGGTTAATTGAGAACGGTTACCATTAATATTTCGATTTAAAAGGAGTTGAAAAAATCCTATGTCTTTGAAGTTTGCATTGGTGGGAAATCCAAACTGCGGTAAAACCACCTTATTTAATGAAATTACTGGGAGTACGCAATATGTTGGAAACTGGCCGGGAGTGACCATTGAGAAACGAGAAGGGAAAGCGAAAAAGATCCAGGCCGATATAAAGATTATTGATTTGCCTGGGATCTATTCTTTATCCCCATATTCGATGGAAGAAATCATTGCCAGAGACTATATCGTGAATGAAAAACCTGATGTAGTTATTAATATTGTCGATGCAACGAACATAGAGCGGAACTTGTATCTGACAACACAATTGCTTGAGTTAGGTGTCAATGTTGTTGTTGCGCTGAACATGATGGATGCAGCGGATTCAAGAGGCGACAAAATTGACCTAGGAATCATTGAAGCGCATCTTCAGGTTCCAGTGTTACCTATTATTGCTAGTAAAGGTCGCGGCGTCAAAGAACTTCTTGAAAGAGCCCTTCACGTGGTACAAACAGCGACTACAGGAGCCTCAGCAGAGGTAGACCCAGTATTTAATGAAATGCATGATGCAAGTATCGTAATCTGTATCCAAAAAATTGAAAAAAATATTATTCCCCAGCTTAATAGAATGACCGGAAATTCTCGTTGGACAGCGCTAAAACTTTTGGAAGGCGATGAAAACGTCCAGAAAACGTTAAAAGTCCCCAATGCCATGCTGAGCGAGATCAAGGTATATCAAGAGAAACTGAAAAAAAAGTTTGACATGGATATAGAGACGATTATCGCCGACAGCAGGTACCAGTTCACGACCTCGGTAACCCGCAAAGCGGTTAAGAAGAAGGAACAGAGCTCCCATTTAACCGTTTCAGATAGAATTGACAAAGTGGTAACGAATAGGATATTGGCAATCCCTTTGTTTTTAGCAATGATGTTTGGCATATTCTCTATAACCTTTGGCACAATTGGAACTTTCACCATCGACTTTGTAGATCATTTGGTTAACGGTACGACCGCCCCTTTTTTATCAACGTGGCTTGCGGGAGCGGGAGCGGTACAATGGTTGCAGGATCTCATTGGAGGGGGTCTTATTGGTGGAGTGGGGAGCATGTTGGTATTTGTCCCACAAATCATGATCTTATTCTTCTTCCTATCCATACTTGAAGATACTGGCTATATGGCAAGAGCTGCTTTTGTCATGGATCGGCTGCTTAGAAAGCTGGGTCTGAGTGGGAAATCGTTTATTCCCATGTTGATCGGTTTTGGGTGCAGCGTTCCTGCGCTCATGAGTACGAGAACCTTGGAGAATGAAAAGGATCGTCGCTTGACGATTATGCTCATACCTTTTATGTCTTGTGGGGCAAGGCTACCAATATATGCCTTGTACACTGCAGCATTCTTTTCAAACAATCAAACTTTGGTTGTCTTCTCACTTTATCTGTTGGGTATTGTTATTGCAGTTCTATCAGGATTTATTCTTAAAAAAACCATCTTGCAAGGGGAAGTGGCTCCATTTGTCATGGAGTTACCTCCCTACAGAATTCCCACACTTAAAGGTTTAATGATTCATATGTGGGACAAGGGAAAAGGGTTTGTCAAAAAAGCAGGGACGATTATCTTTTCAGTAGCAGTTGTCATTTGGTTTTTACAATACTTTAATTTTTCCTTCCAAGCGGTGGTAGATCCGGGAGATAGCATGCTTGGTGCCATTGGTAAGACCATTGTCCCTGTTTTTGCACCGCTCGGTTTTGGGGACTGGAAATCTGCAGTTGCCTTGATCACGGGTTTTGTAGCAAAAGAAGCAGTTGTGTCCACGATGGGTATCTTACATGGAGTCGCTGATGCAACACAGGGCTCGACAGACCTAATAACAGCCCTACAGACATCGTTTACCCCCTTAACGGCCTATGCATTCATGGCGTTTTCCCTACTCTACATGCCGTGTATGGCCGCCTTTGCAACTATTAAAAGAGAGATGAATTCCTGGAAGTGGACATTAATTACGGTAGGATATTCTACAGGGGTCGCTTGGTTAGTAGCCTTCCTAATCTTCCGGGTAGGAAAGTTAATGGGTTTTAGTTGATCAAATACTATGGAAAAAGGGTGATGAAATGATTAATTGGATTTTAGGTGGTTTCATTGTTGGTGTGACAGTATATATTATCGCTCGAACAATAGTACGCATGCGCAAAGGTGGAAGCACTTGCTGTGGAGACTGCACCCAAAGTAAGGGTAAGTGTGATTGTTCTAAATGACACCAGTTTAGCTTGAAGCTAGGTGTAACTCAAAGGATAACAAAATAAAGCAGGGGAAGCGTTCTTAAAATGCTCCCCCTGCTTTATTAATTTACCAAGCAATCGTGATTATCGTACTTTAAATGTACCACAATCTGTTGCTTCAGCTGATGTAGCTTCAGCGTGGTGTCTATTGACTTGAATACTTGTTGCATTACAAATCTTTGCTTGTTCATTATGCATACATTCTGATACATTACATTTTACTTCAGGACTCTTCATAGTTATCACCTCCAAATATATATTAGCCAAATGGTGGCATGTTTATTCGCTGTTTTTGAAACACTTCTTACACCTCGTCGCCATATAAAAAGCAAGAGAACCCGCAGGGGGTTCTCTTGCTTTTTGGGTATATATTATTATTAATTAAGAGCTAGTCCAACACTTTGACCGAACTCTTCACATTTAACGAAGCTCTCGTCATCGGGGTTCCAGGTGACCTTTAGCCCTTCGTTCAGCAGTTCAAACCCGCCATGTTCTAGTTCAGACGAAATAAGTTTGTTCCCTTCTCCACTCCAACCATAACTCCCAAAGGCGGCGCCCTTTTTATTTTTAAACGCTAATCCTTTGATCATTTCTAGTATTCCGGCGACGGCGAACGATACGCCTTTATTAATGGTGGGTGAACCAACAAGTACTGCCTTGGATTTAAAGACTTCCGCGATAATATCGTTTTTATCTGCATGGGTTGAATTGCAATTAAACAATTTAACCGTGACGTCAGGATCACTCATTTTTATGCCAAAGGCTATTTTTTCAGCCATTTGACGGGTGCTGTTCCACATAGTATCGTAAACGATCGTGATTTGATTTTCTTGGTAGGCCGTGGCCCATTCCATATATTTATTGACAATCTGCAAGGGATTATCACGCCATATGACGCCATGGCTTGGGCAGATCATATCGACAGGGAGGTTAAAGCTTAAGATTTCTTTGATTTTGTTTTCAACCATTTTACTGAAGGGATTTAAAATATTGGCATAATATTTTTGGGCTTCATGATATAAATCTGCCTGATCGACTAGGTCATTGAACATATGCTCTGATGCTAGATGCTGACCAAAACCATCGTTACTGAACAGGATATTATCTCCGGTCAAGTAGGTGAACATTGTATCAGGCCAATGAAGCATTCTGGCCTCAATGAAAATAAACTCTTTCGATCCTAGGCTTAATTTATCGCCTGTTTTGACAGGTATGAAGTTCCAATCTTGATGGTATTGACCTTTTAAGGACTTGATAGCATTGGCCGTACAATAAATAGGGGTATTAGGGATTTCCTTCATTAATTCTGGCAAAGCCCCACTGTGATCGGGTTCTCCATGATTACAAATGATATAATCAATCGTATTTAAATCTAGTTCCTTCTTTAAATTAGCAACGAATTCTTTCGCGAAAGGTGCCCAGACACAATCGATTAGGGCTATCTTTTCGTCCCTAACAAGGTAAGAATTATAGCTGGAACCTTTGTGCGTAGAGAGTTCATCACCGTGAAACTTTTTTAATTCCCAATCGATCTTTCCTACATAAGTGACAGTTTTATTAATTTCAAAACTCATTGTGAACCTCCTAATGTTTTATTGTTCCGTTCGGACATGTTGGAATGTGAAATATACCAATTGTTATACATTGCACAAGCTAATAGACTTATTCTATACTACTTAGCTGAATCATGCAATTATAGTAATAACTAAATTAAAGTTAGTATAAGTATCTTGAATAATTATATCAGCCCTTTTGTATTAATTTTGATCATCACTTACTATGAACGATTTTTCACATCGCTCCTCGGTTTAGTATAATAGAAGATTAACTATTCGTCTATCACATTAAACAAGAATAAGTGGATGTAAGCCTCATCTGACGGCCATAATAAAAGGTATATTATGTTTGACAGACCGTGTACTTATGATAATATAAGTGAGTAATCACTCATTTATATTATATGGGCAGATCCTAAAATTTTGGAGGTCTTATGCAGAGAAAGAAAACAGTAAAAGATCGGCGTAAAGATATTCTTGAAGCAGGCCTAAAAATTTTTGCGCAAAAGGGCTATAACGGCTCGACGACAGCAGAAATTGCTCGTACGGCTGGGGTAGCAGAAGGGACGATTTTCCGACATTTTACCACTAAGAAGGAATTGTTGATTGCAGTTTTAGAGCCGAAAGTTTTAGAGGGAATCATCCAGTTGGACAAAGAACACGCAGAGGATACACCGACGGAATTCTTCCGGTGTTTTCTGAGGAACCGCATGGCGCTTATAAAGGATAACGAAGCACTCATTCGGCTCATGTTTGCAGAAGCTCAATATCACAGCGAGGTTAGGGAGGCGTTGTTTAAAGGAGTTTTAGGGCAGGGAATTAGCATCATAAAATCTTGGTTTGATCAAGGTGTCGCGCTGGGAGATTTTAAAGACCTCCCGTTTCTACCGACCATCCGAAGTTTTATGGGAATGGTTATGTTTTATGGATTATTTGGTCACGTCATGCTGGGTCTATCTCCGGAAAAAACAACGGAAGAAGCCGCCGATAATATGATGGATCTTTTTTTGCACGGTCTAGCGCGTTAGTAAGGAAGAACGAAAGAGCTCAGGGAACCGCCTTGAGTCTTTGGGAGCAGGAGGAGAAAGCATGAAAAAGAAACTTGCAGTCATCGTAGTTGTTCTGATCCTGATCAGCCTGTCAATCTTCTTGGGGAACCAGTATATGAACCGCCCCCCTGCCATTATTACGTATTCTGGGACTATCGAAGGGACCGATCTTCCGGTGCAACCTGAGTTGGGCGGTCGGATCGTTGACTTACCGGTTCAGGAAGGTCAGATGATCAAAGCGGGTGACATCGTTGCCAAACTGGAGGACAGTCAGGCTAAAATTTCGTTAGATACCGCTAAGGGCCAACAGACTCAGGCACAGGCGAAACTTGATGATCTGTTGGGAGGCGCGCGAGCGGAAGAAATCCGCCGGCTCAAGGGCTTGTTGGCTCAAGCCAACGCAACCGCAGCGGGTTTAGCACTCAATGTAAAGTTCGAAGAGAATAACCTGACAGAGGATCAAAAACTCTTGGACGATGATGCCATGAGTCAACAGATGGTGGATGCGCAGCGGAACAAACGCGATACCGTCAAAGCCCAGTATCAGGGGGCACTAGCTAATGGTAATGCCGTTCAGGCAAGCATCGACCAAGCTTTAGCGGGTAATACAAAGACCACCATTAAGGCTCAGAGAGCTGCCGTTGATATCGTGGCTCAATCCGTTAAAGCGGCAGAGCTTATGTTATCTAAACTAACGATTAAGAGTCCAGCCAGTGGTCAGGTGATTTATAAGCATGTCGAGTTAGGTCAAGTTGTTAATCCTGGCACAACGTTGGTCACGATTCTTGACCCTAATGATCTATGGATCAAAGTATTTATCCCGGAAGCCAAGCTGGACCAGGTGAAAGTGGGCGGAACAGTTTCTATTGCTGTGGATTCATACTCGGATAAGACGTTTAAAGGAGACATTCTATACATCAGCAACCAGGCTGAATTCACGCCTAAGAATGTTCAAACAAAAGAAGAAAGAACCACCACGGTGTATGCCGTCAAAATCCGTATTCCCGAAGGTAAAGAGCAATTAAAAGCGGGTATGCCGGCAGACGTGACCCTGCAATAGAGGAGTGAGGAACATGAATCTGGCCATCGATTGTCAGGGCTTGGTCAAACGGTTTGGAAACTATACGGCAGTTCAAGGGGTTTCCTTTCAAATTGCTCCCGGAAAAATAATGGGTTTTGTCGGACCGAATGGGTCCGGTAAGACAACTATTATTCGGATGTTATGTGGCGTCTTGGTACCTACAGAGGGTCAAGCAACCGTGCTTGGTTTTGACGTCCTGACTCAACCTGAGGAAATCAAACAACGGATCGGTTATATGTCCCAGAAGTTTAGTCTATACGATGATTTAACCGTGGGTGAAAATATAGATTTTTATGCGGGAGTGTACAACCTCCAAGGGAAGATAGCTCGAGCCGAGAAAGCGCGGGTCATTGAACTCATCGGCTTGGGAGACAGAACGTCACAACTGGTTGCTTCGCTTTCTGGTGGTTGGAAGCAACGGGTGGCCTTAGGCTGTGCTTTGTTGCATAATCCACAACTGCTTATTTTAGATGAACCGACAGCTGGGGTCGACCCTGTCACCCGGCGAGTATTCTGGGACTTGATTCATAAACTGGCGAAAGAGGGTATGACAGTTCTGGTCAGCACCCACTACATGGATGAAGCGGACACGTGTGATTATCTGGGCTTTGTCTTCTACGGACGACTCATCGCTTTTGGATCCCCTGAAGCTATGAAAAAAAGTGAAGCGAAGGACAATTTAGATGATCTCTTCATCTACTATGTCCAACATGAAGCCTCTGATGACCCTCGCAACCTGGTTCTAAAAAAAGGAGGGAGAGGCTAATGAAACGCTTTGTTTGGGTGCGTTTTAGAGCGGTGCTGAAAAAGGAATTCATTCATATTTTTCGAGATCGTGCCAGCCTAATCATGGCCATAGCCTTGCCGATTGTGATGCTGATCATTTTTGGTTATGCCATCAACACGAATGTTGAGCATCTTCCCACGGTCGTTTGGGACCAAGCCCAAACGGCCGATAGCAGGGAAATGATTACTTCCATTCGAAATACTCAGTATATGGATCCCGATAACTACGTTCAAGGCTACCAAGAAATTGAAGGGTATCTGGACAGTGGCAAAGCGCGAGCAGCCGTCATTATACCTCCGGACTTTGGCAAGAAAATTCAGGGTATGGAACAGGCCAATGTTCAGGTTTTGGTCGATGGGTCAGATCCCACCGTGGCTCGGGCGGTTATGTCGGCGGTTCAAATGCTTGGCCTAAATAAATCTCTGGAACTTCAGAGTGAGCGATTTGAAGCTAGAGGCACTGCAACCGGCCTGGAATTGCCCCTTAACCTGGTAACGAGGGTTTGGTACAACCCAGACATGAAATCTAGGGTGTTTAACATTCCTGCATTAATCGGTCTAATTCTGCAAAGTGTGATTGCTATGCTGACGTCATTTTCAATTGTGAGGGAAAAGGAACGCGGCACCATGGAACAATTGGTTGTGACCCCAATTCTCCCCCTGGAATTGATGTTGGGTAAGCTTCTTCCCTACGTAGTGATCGGATTTGTGTCTATGTCTCTGATTATGTTAACAGGCATTTTCTGGTTCGGCGTTGTGCCGGTCGGAAGCGTTCCGCTACTTTTCTTGCTGGCCACTCTTTTCCTAGTGACTATTCTGGCCATTGGACTCCTGATTTCTAGTATCGCAAAGACTCAGCTTCAGGCCATGCAAATGACCTTCATTATACTCTTGCCATCAATTCTTTTATCCGGTTTTATCTTCCCTAGGGAAACAATGCCGAAGTTGTTACAAATCCTGGGTGGTCTATTACCACTAACGTATTTTCTAAAAATCGTGCGAGGTATCTTCCTTAAAGGGGTGGGGATCGAGTATCTTTGGCAGGACTCGCTTACGTTATGTGCGTTTGCCATCATATTATTAGCCATTGCCTCTAAAAAGTTTAAGAAGACTTTGGATTAAGCCTCCTCATATAGAAGATTGTTGGGCGATCTATTATGTGGTTGGATTAAAGATGGTATAGTATAACGATATATGGTAGACGGTAGATGTTGGCTTAGTGGTAGATGAATAGTGTTTGGAGAATTGATTGGAGCGTATAAAATATGAAAAAGTTTAATATTGTGATGTTAAGTGCCCTACTTACTGTGTTGCTTGCAGGTTGTGCAACTAAGGCGCCTGTGGCACCGCAGACAACCCAGCCAAGTCAACCGGGAGTTCAGGGCAAGACCTGGAGTTCGGAACCAACCATGCAAATTGACGCCAATAAACCTTACCATGCCATCATTCACACGAATCTCGGCGATATCAGTCTTAAGTTATTTCCAGAGGATGCACCAAAAACGGTTAATAATTTCATTTTTTTGGTGAATAATCAATTTTATGACGGATTAAAATTTCATCGAGTGCTTAAAAGCTTTATGATCCAAACTGGCGATCCAAAAGGAGACGGAACGGGTGGACCGGGTTATAAATTCACAGATGAGCTATCGTCTAAACATACGTATGCGGGTGGAGTTGTAGCAATGGCTAATTCCGGGCCAAATACAAATGGCAGTCAATTTTTTATCGGTTCAGGATCAGATGTTGCAAGTCTAAACCAAAGCCCTGATTATACAATTTTCGGTCAAGTAGACGGGGGAATGGATGTCGTGGATAAGATTGCCAGCGTTAAAGTTGGCCCAAGTTCCTCGGGTGAAGTGAGTTCGCCGCTCGAGTCAGTGACTATGAAGTCGGTGGAAATATTAGAAAAGTAGTACTAATCCTTAAAGGGTAAACTAGGTATTTGAGCAGGGAGTGGAGAGATAATGATTCCAGCAAAACGTCTTGATAGTCTAGGCGCCTCAGTTTTTAGCGAAATGGATAACTTGAGACAGGAATTGGAGAAAGCAGGAAAGGATCTCATCAATCTCAGTATTGGCAGTCCAGATCGTGCTCCTGCCATAGAAATTCGCGAGATTCTGAGCCAAGCGGTGCTTGATGAGTCCCAATTCGGATATACCTTGACTCGAGGAACGGCTGATTTTAGAAGTGCTTGTGCAGAGTGGTATTTAGACCGATTTGGTGTGGTGTTGGATCCTGAAACTGAAGTTTTGCCACTCATGGGCTCTCAGGATGGGCTGGCGCATATTTTCTTAGCGTATATCGATCCTGGTGATTTAGCCCTGCTCCCGGATCCAGGATATCCAATTTATACCGCGGGTTTGATGTTAGCGGGTGGCAAGAAAGTCGCCATGCCGCTGTTAGAAGAGAATGGATTTTTACCGTGCCTCAAGCAAATAGATTCTGAGCTAGCCATGAAAGCAAAACTAATGTTTTTGAATTACCCCAACAACCCCACGGCAGCAGTGGCACCTCTTTCGTTTTTTGAGGACGTCGTGGCGTTTGCTAAAGCCAATGATCTTATCATCTGTCACGATGCAGCATATTCCGAACTAGCGTTTGGAAAATATAGGCCGTTCAGCTTTTTACAAGCTCAGGGGGCCAAAGAAGTGGGCATTGAATTTCATTCCGTCTCCAAGACGTATAATTTAGCAGGAGCTCGCTTAGGATTCGTCGTAGGAAATTCTGAGGTTATTAAAAATCTAGCGCAACTCAAATCAAATATTGATTATGGAGTATTCCGTCCAGTCTTGACTGCGGGCGCTTATGCGCTCAGGTCCGCCCATAAATCGGTTGAAGAAAATAGATGCGCTTATGAGCGACGGCGGGATGTTCTAATTGAGGGCTGTGCTTTAGCTGGTTGGAAAATGCCGAGCCCTCAAGGCTCGATGTTTATATGGGCACCTGTACCGACAGAACAAGATTCAGTTTCCTTCGCAATTGCTTTGGCTCGTGAAGCGGGTGTGGTTGTGGTGCCGGGAGTAGGATTCGGGGAGCATGGTGAGGGGTATGTGCGAGTGGCTATGGTTCAAGAGGAAAGCGTTTTGCAGGAAGCTGTGCGGCGTATTCAAGGCTTTTTGAAGAAGCATTAGGATGATGTTGGAACGGGCCAGTCATGGCACAAGCAGAGGTATATCCACGGCTAAGAGTTGTGGTTATACCTCTGCTTGTGCTGAGCTGTTCAAATGACCACACTCTGGTATAATAACTACATATTAAAAGGGTAGGATGAAGGAGATCTCAATGAATCGTTCTCAACAACTTGGGGAAGAAAAGGTAGGGAAACTTCTACTCAAGTTTTCGATACCAGCCGTCATTGGCATGCTGGTTAATGGCCTTTATAATATTGTAGATAGAATTTTTGTGGGTCGAGGGGTCGGCTCGCTGGCCCTTTCAGGGATCGCAATTAGTTTTCCTATTACGCTTGCCATTATGGCGTTTGTGATGCTCATTGGAATTGGCGCAACGTCAGTCATTTCCATACGGTTAGGCCAGCAGAAAAGAGATGAAGCGGAACGAATTGTCGGCAATGCGTTTGTTCTACTCGTTGGGGTTACGCTACTCATCACCTTATTAGGCTACCTTTTTATGGATCCACTTTTGGTGAGTCTGGGAGCGAGTTCTGAGGTTCTCCCCTATGCCAAGGATTATATTAGAATTATCTTATTTGGCGCTGTTTTTCAATCGATTGGTTTTGGGATGAACAACTTTATTCGAGCAGAAGGAAACCCGAAAGTTGCGATGTATACGATGGTTTTGGGCGCGGTCTTAAACACAATTCTAAATCCGATCTTTATCTTTGTCTTACACCTTGGCGTAGCGGGCTCAGCTTTAGCGACGGTTATAGCCCAGTTTGTTACGTGTGGTTGCGTGTTGTATTATTTTCTGGGGGATCGGGCTCTGCTTAAACTGAGGCTTAGAAACCTCAAACTTGAATGGATCTTCGTTAAAGACATCTTGGCAATTGGAATCTCTCCCTTTTCGATGCAACTGGTTGGTAGTTTTGTGACTGTGTTCTTGAATAAGAGCTTGGCGAGGTACGGCGGAGATATACCGATTGCGGCTATGGGAATTATTACGAGTATTGCCATGCTCATTCTCATGAGTATTTTTGGGATTGGACAAGGGGCACAGCCAATCCTAGGCTTCAATTACGGAGCAAGAAATTATGATAGAGTTAAACAAGCATTGAAGTTATCGGTGCTTGCGTCAACAGGTGTGATGATTTTAGGCTTCCTAGTGGTGGAATCATTTCCCGTCCAGTTGATGTCCCTTTTCAGTAAGGATCCAGAGCTCATCAGAGTTGGGGCAAACGGTATGCGAATATATTTGATGATGCTACCGATCATTGGTTTTCAAGTCACAGTCGTGGGGTATTTCCAAGCAACCGGTAAGCCGAGAAAATCATTGTTTCTAAGTTTATCTCGGCAACTTTTGTTTTTAGTGCCAATGATTTGGATTTTACCAAGACTTTTCGGTCTCACCGGAGTTTGGTTGGCGGCACCGGTTTCAGATATAGCCTCTGCAGCGTTAACCGCCGTATGGTTATATAAGGATCTTCAGGAGTTAGGTCCGTCACAGCAGCAAATTCAAGCAAAAGCTGGTTAAGAAATTGGGGGCCTTTTATATGATTCCATTAAAGTCTTATTATGAGAAGAAATTGACGTGTATTTATTGCACTAAACAATTTACTTCGTTCAGAGTACGTTCGCGTTTTGCGATTCCTTATCAAACTGATAGCGATTTTTGCGCCCATTATCGAGGCGGAAATTATAATCCTCAGCTTTATTTTGTTAGTGTCTGCCCAGAGTGTGGTTTCGCCTTTACAGAAGAATTTTCAGATCAATTTCCCAAAGGTACGAAGGAAATCATTCGTGTTCAAATTACTGAACATTGGACAAAAAGAAACCTCGGTGAGGTAAGGAACATTCAACAAGCGATAGAATCCTATAAGCTAGCTATTTTAGCAGGGTCACTCAAGAAAGAAAAAAATCCCGTTCTTGCAGGACTTTGTCTTCGGTTGGCCTGGCTCTACCGGTCGGAAAAGAATCTGGAGCAAGAAACGCGGTTCATGGGTATGGCCCAGAACGCTTATGAAGAATCGTACGTGCTTTCCGATTTTATTGGCACATCAATGTCTGAGCTAAAAGTACTTTTTATGATTGGTGAGTTAAGTCGTCGTCTAGGGCAAGCCACAAAGGCTATTACTTACTTTACTAAAATCATTCAATACAAAAGTGCCAAAGAAGAACCGAAAATGGTTAACATGGCCCGAGAACAATGGAGAGTGACCATGGAAGAGAGGAGACAGTAACCCTTGGACTTTACTAAAATAATTGCTCAAGAGCTTGGCATAAAGATGACTCAAGTCAAAGAAGCGGTGACCTTATTAGATGGAGGCAATACCATCCCCTTTATTGCTCGCTACCGCAAGGAAGCAACCCAGGAACTGGATGAAAATGTATTGCGGGCTATTGTGGAGCGTTTAGACTATCTGCGCCGTCTGGACCAGCGAAAGACAGAAGTGGTGCGCTTGATTAACGAACAGGGAAAGCTGACAGAAGAATTGTCTGCTCAGATTACAGCGGCAACAGTACTACAGGACGTCGAAGACCTCTACAGGCCTTATAAACAAAAGCGTCGTACTCGGGCAACTATTGCCAAGGAAAAGGGACTGGAGCCCTTGGCTACCTGGTTATTAGTTCAATATACCAGGGCAGATCTTCAAGCAGAGGCGCAAAAGTATATGAATGAAGCGTTGGAGGTCAATTCAACGGAGGAGGCCTTGGCTGGGGCCATGGATATTATAGCAGAAACCATTGCGGATGATGCTGGACTGCGTAAACGGATCAGAGAAGAAACTTTGCGCATTGCGGATGTCGTCGCTGCTGCTGCGACGAAAAAAGCCAAAGAACGCTCCTCCTTTGAAATGTATTATGATTACCGGGAGCCTGTGCGCAAGATTCCACCGCATCGAATTTTGGCTTTGAACCGCGGGGAAAAAGAAGATTTTTTATCTGTGAAGATTGAAGCACCGTTAGAAATCTTCCAGAGAATTATTGAATTACGGTATGTTAAAACGGGACCGTGTGCGTCATTGGTCCAAAAAGCAGCACTTGATGCATATAAACGCTTGATTGTGCCTTCAATAGAACGGGAAGTTCGTGCTGAACTTTCTGATCGTGGAGAAGAACAAGCGATAAAGGTCTTTGCCGCGAATCTGAGACAACTTTTACTTCAACCACCCGTTAGGGGGAAAATGGTACTAGGACTTGACCCAGGATTTCGGACAGGATGTAAGTGGGCAGTGGTCGATGAGACGGGAAAGCTTCTTAAGGTTGGCGTGATTTATCCTCATTCTGGCAAGAGCAAACGAGAAGAATCTAAAGTGATTTTGCGGAAGGAAATTGCCGAGTTCGAAGTGAACATCATTGCCATTGGCAATGGCACAGCCTCTAGGGAAACTGAAGAAGTCGTCGCTGAAATCATCCGGGAAGACCGGCTTTCTTCTGAATTTATCCTGGTGAGTGAAGCGGGTGCTTCTGTGTATTCAGCGTCTAAATTAGCGGGCGAAGAATTTCCCGACTTTGATCTCTCATTACGAAGTGCCGTGTCCATTGCTAGGCGGCTTCAAGATCCCCTGGCAGAATTGGTTAAGATTGAACCAAAAGCCGTTGGCGTGGGGCAGTATCAACACGATGTCCAGCCTAAACGGTTAGAGGAATCTCTACAGGGCGTTGTGGAATCCTGTGTTAATGCTGTTGGCGTAGATTTGAATACCGCCTCTGCGTCACTGCTGCAATACGTGGCGGGGTTAAAGCCCGCAGTTGCCAAAAATATCGTCGCCTGGAGGGATGAACACGGGAAATTCGACAGCCGTGCTCAACTGAAGAAAATCCCGCGTCTGGGAGCGCAAACATATATCCAGTGTGCTGGGTTTATTCGTCTTCCAGATGGGGTTAATGGGCTGGAAAACACACCGGTCCACCCTGAATCCTATAAGTTGGCCGAGGAGATTTTAGGAAAGATAGGTCATACCTCTAAGGATTTGCGAGAGCATCTCTCTGATGTGTGTAAAAAGCTTGCCCTCTTAGATCCTATTGAGCTTGCAGAGGAGTTCAGCGCCGGTATTCCGACCGTTCGTGATATAATGGATGCCCTCCAACGACCAGGCCGAGATCTTCGGGAGGATTTACCCCGCCCGTTACTTAGGCAAGATGTCACGCATATGGAGGATCTCAGCGAAGGGATGATTCTAGAGGGAACCGTGCGTAATGTCGTGGATTTCGGAGCATTTGTGGATATCGGCGTCAAACACGACGGGCTTGTGCATATTTCGCTGCTCAGCGATAAATTCATTAAACACCCCATGGAGGTGGTGGCGGTCGGCGATATTGTCAAGGTGCGCGTGATTGGAATTGACAAGGAGAGAGATCGAGTGAGTCTTTCTATGCGGGATCTTACGGGCACGGTTAAACCAGTCTGAGGTCATAGCGTACTGGAAAAATTTTCTGAGGATAGTTTTAAACATGCCTTAAAATAAGATATAATATTTCTCAGGCATCAAGAAGCCAACTTAGTCGGCTGATCGGTGAGATTGTTTTGAGTTGAGATGATCTAACAAACCTAGAAAAAGAAAATATTCGCACCCTTTTGAGCGCTAAGAGGGGGTAACATTAAGGATATTTTACAAGGAGGTAGCAGCTTGTTTCGGCTAAAAGAAGAGGGGAAATTAACAAAATTAGTTTTGGGCCTGATCTGTTTAGTGTTTTTTCTAATTTGCTTGGGTTCAATTCTTAAGTATGGGAATTCCACATTAATGGGAGATCTTTCAAGCCCCGATAACGATGATGTTAAATTTATCAGAAGTGCTTGGATTTTAGTCGATACAGGTAACTATATCTATCATAACCCGTCCGCCTCCACCGTGTTTATGATGCCTGGAGTATCCTTTGTATTAGCCTTCTTCGTGATGATATTCGGTAAATTTGGAGGAATCACTGCCTATAGAATATTTCAAGCCATTGTACAAACGGGCTCCTTGTTTTTACTGTTTCTAATTGCCCGTAAACTATTTAATAGTAAGGTGGGAATCGTTGCAATCCTCATTAGTAGCCTGAGTATTGCAGAGTACTGGGTGCCAAATCTTATTTTAACGGAAACGTTTTTCAAATTTTTCGTGTTATGCTTAGTCTACATATCAATCTATGCTATTGAGGAACAGAAATCCAAATATTATGTTCTAGGTGGGATAATTTTAGGTCTGGCGACTTTATTTAGACCGACGATCGCTACCTTCCCCATTATTATTTTATTTATTTGGATTCTTAGGAAATATAAATTTACAACAATGTTGAAGTATACGGCGATTGTCGCAGCCGTCTTTTGCATAGTTTTGTCGCCGTGGTGGGTACGGAATTATAGCATTTTCCATAAATTTATTCCCTTAACCTTAGCAACAGGTAATCCAATGTTACAAGGCACCTACATTAACTATGATCAAAGTAGTGCTGAATCAGATGGGTTAGATTACACTCAATTTAACTACCCGACAGACTCCGAAGTTGATAATAATGAAGCAGAAATGAAAATTTCAAAATACCGATTAATTAATCTAATGCCCAAGTATCCCTTAGAATATCTGAGTTGGTACACTTTCGGAAAGGCTGGTTATCAGGTCGTTAAGCCATTCTTTTGGAGTCCGGAATTTCTAGGAGTGACCCCTCGGATGGCCGGAAAGTGGCATGCCATAACCCTATTGCTGAGTATATTAGGTGGCACACTCTATTATTTGGATAAGAAAAGAAACAGAATGGGCACTTTGGCCATCGCTACAATACTATATTTTATCCTAATTTATTTACCGTTCTATACTATGGGAAGATACTTTTACCCAGCAATGCCACTTGTGATTATGTTTGCAGCCTATGCTATTGTGAAATTGTTCTCTACCTTATACAATCATATTTCCCCGGAATAGGGACACCTTCTGGGTCATTTAGTTGACATAGGACGATAGAAAGATCATGGTAGATAAGGAGGCGAAATAGCTTGAACGATATAGAAAAATTAAAAGTGGCTGTTTTAATTCCATGTTATAACGAAGAATTAACGATCGCTAAGGTGATAAAAGACTTTAGAGAAGTGCTACCAGAGGCCGATCTTTACGTGTATGATAACAATTCAACAGACGAAACAATTCGAAGGGCAAGGGAAGCAGGTGCCATAGTTCGAGAAGAACCTCTTCAAGGGAAGGGCAATGTTATTCGACGGATGTTTAGAGATATTGAGGCTGATTTATATGTAATGGTTGACGGGGACGATACCTATGATGCTTCAAAAGCTCCAGAAATGGTCAGAACAGCCATATCGGGCTCGATAGATTTAGTCAATGGCATACGAACCAGTAATCATGAAGAGAACGCCTATCGCCCAGGGCACGAATTCGGGAACCAACTTTTAACCAGAGCAGTGAGCTTTTTGTTTGGTAACCGCATAATGGACATGCTTTCCGGCTATAAAGTTCTTTCCAAACGATTTGTAAAGTCATTCCCGGCACACTCGACTGGTTTTGAAGTGGAAACAGAGCTTACGGTACATGCTCTGGTGCTTTCTATGTCGATTGCCCATGTACCGGGAAAATATAAAGGCAGACCTGAGGGCTCAATAAGTAAGCTAAGAACCTATAGCGATGGAATGAAGATTTTTAAACTGATCATAGTTCTATATAAACAAGAACGGCCTCTGTTTTTCTTTAGTGTTATTGGAAGCGTGTTTTCCCTTTTAGCCCTAGGACTGGGTAGCCCAATTATTATAAATTATATTCAGACGGGGTTAGTACCACGTTTGCCTACCGCCATACTTTCAATGGGGATCATGAGTACCGGTTTTTTGAGTTTTACGTCGGGCCTAATTCTAGATACCGTCACAAGAGGTCGTCGGGAAGCTAGAATTCTCAGGTACCTGGCTATTCCTTTTAACCAAAGGATGGTCCCTGAAGTTTCGAAGCAGGTCGTGCGACGATGATACCTTTCCGTGATAAGCTAGGGAATTTTAAAGAATTTTTGAAGTTTGGAGTGGTAGGAACGATCGGCTTTTTCGCTGATTCTGGAGTGCTTCTCTTGCTCTTGCATATTGGCCTAAATCCGTATTGGGGGCGATTAGGCTCATTCTTAGTAGCGGTGAGTTGTACTTGGGTATTAAATAGAAAGTTCACGTTTAACGCTAAAAAGACCACTACTTTGGGCACGGAATGGACAAAATATCTAATGGCCAATAGTATGGGGGCGATCTTGAATTACGGAGTTTATGCACTCCTCTTATATAATGTGGAATTCGTTGCTCAATGGCCTGTGTTAGGTGTTGCTGCGGGCTCGATTGTGGGTTTACTGGCCAATTACATTAATAGTAGTGTCTTCGTGTACGGAAATAAACACAAGGCGATGTGATGGATCATTGAAGACCATAAATAGAGAGAATCCACTTGAAACTTTGATATGGATTCTCTCATAGAGTCTGTTATAATAATCAGATGGTGTTTCGCCCATGTATCAACGAAATCAACTGTTGCGGATGACCTTATAGATATTGGGGTCGTCATTGCCGGGATGCCAGACAGAGATCCCCCGAAGCTTTAATTGTTGAGCAATGTCTAGGAGCGTCTTAAAGTTAAGAGCATTGGTAAACCATACTTCGTGAGGGATACCGGTAGTGTCCGTGTACGTGTAATGCGGGCCATTCTGACGATCTTGTAGGATCTGAGCGGTGTACCTTTCAGCGGTGTTTATAGCAGTTAAATAGGAAACGCCTGTTTTTTTTGCTCCCCAGTCGTAACCATAAGTGGGTAATCCCACTTCTAACTTTTCTCTCGGAATTAACGTGACTGCATAGTCGAGGACTTGTTTCACCCAATCCGCTGGAGCAATCGGTCCGGGTTTTGTCCAGCTATAGTCGTAAGCCATGATTCGGACAATATCAACGGCTTGCCCTATGCCGTAATAGTCATGGGACGTTGCGGCACCCGTATTACCTACCGACGTTGCCTTAGCCATAAGAGTCGCTACCACCTTTTTGTTCAAACCTAAGGCAACTTTCAACTCCTGCAAGAAGAGGACAAAGACCTCTTTGTCAGTCACGAACAGATTCTCATAATCAATTTCAATTCCATCGTAGCCCATTCGAAAGACGGTGTTGACAATCGTTTGGATGTGCCTTTGACGGAGAATCGGGTCATTAAGGACGGTGGATACAGGCTGACTGTTGTAACTATTAGCAATTAACGGAATCACAGCAATTCCGATTTTTTTTGCGAAGCGAAGGATGGCAGGGTCTTCAGCGTTCGGAAAGACAATGAGGTCTCCTTGGGACGTCAATTCATACCAGAAAGGCGATAGTGTGGTGAAAAGGTCTGAGTTATTTTGAATTACAGCGAAGGCTTCAGCTTGAAGCCAATAGGGAATCCAACCAGCAACGGAGGGGCGGCGAGTAGGGGTCGAACTTTCATTCTGTGGGTCAACACTTTTTTGTAATTCATTATAAGTAACTGGGCCTACAATTCCGTCGGGCTTTAGCCCACGCGCGTTTTGGAATTGGAGGACGGCTCCTAAAGTCATACTTCCAAAAATACCGTCAATTGGTTTCAGCTTATAGCCCGATTTTATTAAGTGCGTCTGAACTACAGCAACTTCTGAACCGCGCATGCCTTGCGTTAAAATCCTCATATCATTGACACTCCTCAAAAGGCGTTTACTATTGCTAGTGTATTCGGTCTGAGTTCACCGCGTGCTGTGAGAAAGTTAAGAGTCTGATATAATAAGCAATGAGGGCTTTGAGGATCAGGTGGCCATGTTAAGTACATATGAGTTGCTGATGACATTTGTTTTGGCAGCTGTTTTTCTGAACGATATCGTATCATTAAACTGGAGGCGTATGGATGAATAAAGGAATGAAGAAATTATTAATAAAAAATGGGCAGATCAAAACCATGAGCGGCCGTGAATTCACTGGGAGTCTTCTAATTGAAGGCACAAAAATTACGGCTCTAGGGGAAACGTTAGACCTTGATGATCTATCCGAAGCAGTGGTGATAGATGCCATGGGGTGTCTCGTGTTGCCTGGATTTATTGATGCTCATTGTCATGTAGGGATTGGCGAAGAGATCTATCGGTGGGAAGGTGAAGACTTTAACGAAATGACGGATCCAGTGACTCCCGATATGCGGGCAATTGATGGAATTAACCCAGAAGATGAGGGCTTTCGTGATGCCCGTTTGGGTGGGATTACAGCTGTCTTTACTGTTCCAGGCAGTGCCAATGTGATTGGGGGAACCGGGGTTGTCATGAAGACGGCCGGAAAAATTGTCGATAAGATGATTGTGCGTGATCCTGCTGGTCTGAAAATAGCCTTCGGAGAAAACCCTAAAATGGTCTACGGCGAGCAAAAGAAAATGCCCATGACAAGGATGGGAACAGCAGCGCTTCTCCGTCAGGCCTTAGTGGATGGGCAGACGTATAAGGATAAACTGGAACAAGGTAAAACAGATCCAGATAAACTTCCAGAGCGGGATTTAGGCTTAGAGATTATAGTCAAGGTGATTAACCGCGAAATTCCTCTGCGGGCCCATGCCCACCGTGCTGATGATATTATGACCGCGATTCGGATCGCTAAAGAATTCAAGGTGGATCTGGTCATTGAACATTGTACGGAAGGCCATAAAATTGCTCAAGATTTGGCTGAATTGGGCTATCCCGCAGTGGTGGGACCCTTACTAACGAATCGTGCAAAAGTTGAGCTTAAGGATAAATCCTTCAAAACGCCGGGCGTCTTAGCTAAGGCGGGGGTAAAGGTGGCTATCATGACCGATCATTCCGTCACCCCTATTGAACAGCTTCCGCTATGTGCTGCCTTAGCGTGCAAAGCAGGGATGGAAATTGAGGATGCGTTACGGGCTATTACCATTAATCCAGCAGAAATTTTGGGGGTATCTGATCGCTTAGGTTCCTTAGAAGTTGGGAAAGATGCGGACCTGGTCATCTGGAGTGAACATCCGTTTATTATTACCTCTCGTCCTCTCTACGTCATCATTAATGGTGAGATCGTTTGCCCAGAGCCTAGTGAAGATGATATCAGCAAATGAGTTACAATCGACGCGAGGCTGGAGGTTTCCTATAATCCTGATTAAAACAGGGTATAATACAGGTATCTGTCTCAAGGAGGGAAGTACGCATGGACAATAAAGTTGTGAGTGCAACGGCTGAGCAAACACGAGAGTGGGGTAAACAACTGGGCAGGTGTTTGCGGGGTGGAGATGTGGTCGCACTGTTTGGAGAGCTGGGTGCTGGAAAGACGGCCTTTGCGCAAGGGGTCGGTGAGGCGTTTGGAGTAAAAGGTCCCATGACTAGCCCCACGTTCACTTTAATCCATGAGTATATGGGGAGAATGAAAGGGACGGAAGTACGTTTAGTACATATGGATCTCTATCGGTTACAACACCGAGAAGAGGCGGAAGTGATTGGCGTTGAGGACGCATTCCTTGAGGATACGGTTTGTCTGATTGAATGGCCTGAAATTATTGAAGATTATTTGCCCGAAGATCGACTAAGCGTGGAAATTGTGGGAAGTGGAGAACAGCCACGTGAGATCATCTTTCGAGCCGACGAACATGGCTGGGAGCAACGTCTAAATCATATTATTATTATTTAGGATAAAAATGTATGAAGGTTCAAGAGTCGCAAATTATTCTAATAACAAAAAAGCTCGGAGGATCCGATGAAATATTTAACCATTGATACAACGACAAAAGTTACAGCAATCTCCTTGGCGGAAGACGGGTGCCTTATAGCCGAGGGTTTTTTAAATACAACTAAGAAGCATTCAGAGCGGCTCATTCCAATGATTGACCAACTTCTTATAGCGGCTTCTTGGACACTACAGGAGCTAGAGATGATTGGCGTGGTACGAGGTCCAGGTTCGTTTACTGGAATTCGGATAGGCATTGCGACAGCACAAGGTTTAGCTCACGTCTTGAAAATTCCGCTTCTGGCCGTGTTATCACTTGATACCCTGGCTTGGGCTGGTTTGGGGAGAGCAGAGGACATTGTTCCTATCTTGGACGCACGCAAGAATGAGTGGTATACAGCGCGCTACCGTTGGACCAAGGACAACGAGAAGGCCGAGTGCTTGACACTCCCTCAAGCCATACCTACAGAGCTTTGGCTGGAACAATTGAGGCTCTTGGATCGTCCGATATGCTTTGTGGGAGATGCCACTGTAAAGTATAAGGCTCAAATAGAGCAGATCTTGGGTGAGCGCGCTATGGTTTTGCCGGAGTATGTTAGTCTCCCGCGTGGTGCGTATGCTGCACGGGCGATTTGGCAACGTTGGAAAGAAACGGGTGTGGGGGAATTCGTTGAACCGTTCTACATTCGCTTTTCTGAGGCGGAGGTCAATTGGGCGAAAAAAGAAGAAGCCCGAAGGAGAACGGCACATGAATAGAGGGCTTGTTCGTCCCATGAAATTAGACGATCTCGAGATCATTTTAGAAATTGAGCACGCGTCTTTCTCGACACCCTGGACTCTGGAGTCCTTTACCTCAGAACTTATTGATAATGAGTATGCGCGTTATCTTTGTTTAGAGTTGGAGGGCAAAGTGATCGGGTACATGGGACTTTGGTTTATCCTTGATGAAGGACATATTACCAATATTGCTATTACTCCAGACCACCGGGGGCAACATTGGGGGGAGTTCTTAATGCGTTCGATGATAGAAAAAATGATGGAGCAGGGTATGGAGCGCATGACTTTAGAAGTCCGTGTCTCTAACAGCCTGGCTCAATGTTTATATAAGCGCTTAGGCTTTGCTAGCGCAGGGATTCGCAAAGGGTACTATGCAGATACTGGTGAGGATGCGATGATTATGTGGGCAGAATTGGGAATGGACGTGAAGGTAACGTGATAGGAAGTAAAAAAAGTGAGATAGTTATCTTAGGGATCGAGACAAGCTGTGATGAGACCTCAGCAGCGGTGCTAGTCAACGGCACTGAGCTGCGCAGTCATGTCATTTCTTCTCAAATAGTGACGCATCAGAGATATGGCGGGGTTGTGCCAGAAATTGCCTCCCGGGAACACATTCTTCACATTCAACCGGTGGTTCAGCAAGCGTTGGATGAGGCCAAGCTTGGTTTTTCGGATTTATCGGCTATTGCCGTGACCTATGGCCCTGGGCTTGTAGGCTCTCTCTTGGTAGGCGTTTCAGGTGCTAAAGCCATGGCTTATGCTGCCGGGGTCCCTCTGATTGGCATCAATCATTTGGAAGGACATATTTATGCTAATTTCCTCCAGCATCAGGACCTGGAATTTCCCTTCCTGGCGTTGTTGGTTTCCGGAGGACATACTCATCTCATATTGTTTGAAGCCCATGGCCAGTACCAGGTTTTGGGGCACACACTCGATGATGCAGCAGGAGAGGCGCTTGATAAAGTAGCGAGGACCTTAGGCTTACAATACCCAGGAGGGCCGGAGATTCAGAGAGTCGCTAAAACAGGAGATGCGCAAGCGTTTAAGTTCCCGCGAGCGATGTTAGATAAAAATAGTTTGGATTTTAGTTTCAGTGGTATGAAATCGGCGGTATTAAATACCTTAAACTCTGCGCGTATGCGGGGAGAAACCCTGGACGTCCCAGATCTTGCGGCTTCTTTTCAGCAAGCGGTTGTGGACGTGTTAGTCGCAAAAGCGATGAGGGCCATTAAGAGGACCGGTGTGAAGACCTTGCTGCTGGCGGGTGGCGTTGCAGCGAATACTTTACTGCGTGAAAATTTAGAACAAGAATTGGCGGTGCACAGTGTTCGTTTGGTATGTCCACCGCCCATTTTTTGCACGGACAATGGTGCGATGATCGCGACCACGGGGTATTATCACTATTTAGCGGGAGATTTCTCGCCTTGGACGCTGAACGCGGATCCAGGCTTGGGACTTGGGTGAGGACTTGGGTGACACCGCCCTCGGTGCCTACGACACAGAACACACTAAACGTCTAAGCTTATGTCTGGGGTGCGGGGTGCCCGCCACATGCGCCGTCCTTGGCGCAGTGGCGGTAGCTCACGTCCCTGTTCGCTACCCCGATTTGGGGGCCGCTTACACGGAAGTGTGCTATTCTGCTTACGTAGAGACGTCGCGCTTGTGTGACACTGCGTCCAGGGCTTAGATGATGGCACGTTGGAACGTGAGGTGCGTTAATGTAATCGACTTTAAAGGTAAAACAAGGCATTAGGATTTGATTCGATTCGGTGCTATAATCAGGTAACAAGTGTTTTTAGCTGCTGGAACAGGTAGAAAATGCAAAGCCCCAACCCTTACGGGTTGGGGCTTTGCATTTTCTATATTGGTAGGGGGTGTATTTCAATAAACCCAGTGATAGCCGGAGGAATCTTGATTGAAAAAGATCACTCACTCGCTTGTATAATAACTAGTTTACTAGTACGGATAAAGGTGAGCAAGATTGCACAAGTGCCTGTTAGGAGCATATGTTCTGTGGATAAGGTTGAGCTGTGGATAATGTGGATAAGTCTGTAGATAAGTCGCAGAGGCTGTTCTGCGGTTTTAACCTAAATACAGAATTAGGGCTTAAATTATCCACAGATCCTGTGGATAATGTGGATAACTAAAGAATGTGGCGCTATAACAAGATTTTGGAATGTGGATAACTTTTAAGCCATAAATACTATTATATGCAATATATGTTCCTATTATGCCTAAGAAATAATATTAAATACCATAATAAATTTAAAGTTTAAGGAGGACTTTCTTTCTATTGATCGAATATTTGTAATAAGCGGAAAATTATTCTGAAAGGGTAGTTTCATATGAGTGAAGGCCAACAGTCTATCAAGGCCGAAGTGCGCCAAGCGTGTTTATGTCAACGAACCTCTATTGGAGAGAAAGAAAGAAAAAGTAAAAGCTTAATTATCCAGCAAAAACTTATGGATTTACCAGAGTTTCAGTCAGCCCAGACCGTGATGTTATTTCTTAACTTTCGTGAAGAAGTAGAGACTACGGCTATGGCTGAGGCAATCATCGCAGGTGAGAAAAAATTAATATTACCTCGTTGTGCACCCCATAGTATACTTCTACCCATTGAAGTGCGTGATCTTGTTCAGGATATTGAACCAGGAAAATATGGAATTCGCGAACCTAAATTGACGCTTGGAGTAGTGGAACCCTCAGAAATCGATTTGATTATCGTACCTGGTTCCGGGTTTGATCTGCAGGGCGAACGTTTAGGATACGGAGGAGGCTTTTATGATCGTTTCTTTATGCTATTAAATCCCGAAACACCTAGAATCGCTCTGGGCTTCGAATGTCAGATTATTCCGCAAGTACCGGTTGGCAAGCACGACGCTAAAATGACCATGTTAGTGACGGAAAATGGGGTATATAATTTTAAAAGTAGTAATTAAGTAGGGGGGATTTATTTGTGTACCGCGTGTGAAGAGTTAGTGGACCCTAAACAACTAGAGTTAGATAATGTCATTATTAAGTATCAACATGAGAATGGACCTCTGATCCCAATATTACAGGAGGCTCAAGAAGTTTATGGATATTTGCCACCTCATGTACTTAAACATATTAGTAAAGAGACACGCATACCTCTGGCCAAGATCTATGGTGTGGTGACATTTTATTCCCAGTTTCGCTTATCTC
>Ga0209386_1000230_pt1 | contig 28932 bp, 26 predicted proteins | sample NGEPertwo_FD_184510 | JGI IMG/M metagenome (GOLD analysis project Ga0209386, IMG submission 184510) | Arctic peat soil microbial communities from the Barrow Environmental Observatory site, Barrow, Alaska, USA - NGEE Permafrost154B-two... | ecosystem: Environmental > Terrestrial > Soil > Wetlands...
GGAACAGCCACAACCCGACTTCCTCGGCCTGAGCCGCGTCGTGGGTAAAGACGGCGGAACGATACTGCGGTGACCAGGCCGAGGAAGTCGGGTTGTGGCTGTTCCAGAAGATATCCAGCAATTCCTCGTAGGAAATGACCGCCGGATCGAAGTCGACCTCGAGCGTTTCCGCATGAAGGCCCAGGTCGTGGTAGGTGGGCTGATCCTTACGCGGATCCCCCGCATAACCCGCACGGGTTCTCACCACTCCCGGTAACGCCCCGAACTGGGCGTCAGGACCCCAAAATCAGCCCAAGGCGAAAGTCGCCGTTTGCACCTGCTCCGGAATCTCGAGGTCGATCGGGGGGAGTTCCCGCAGCCGAGGCTGCTCCTGCGCGCCGCCGGTTTCGACGCGCGCCGCTGCGCCTTCGTTTCTCCCGAAACGAAACATCAGACCTCCTCCCTCTGCTCGCCTCGGGCGCTTTCGCCGCGCAGAGGCCGGTCCTCGTCCTCGCGCTCCTCGAAGTCGAGCGAGGCGGAGTTCATGCAGTAGCGCAGGCCGGTGGGCTCCGGTCCGTCATTGAAGACGTGGCCTAGATGCGAACCGCAACGCCCGCAGACCACCTCGGTGCGCACCATCAAGAGTCCGCGATCCTCATGCTCCTCCACGGCGGCGGGACCCAGAGGCTCGTAGAAGCTCGGCCAGCCCGTCCCCGAATCGTACTTGGCGTAGGAGCCAAAGAGATCGTTGCCGCAAACCACACAGTGGTACACGCCCTTGCCCTTGAAATCCCAGTACCGATTGGCAAAAGGTCGCTCCGTGCCCCGCTCTTGAGTCACGTGATATTGCTCGGAGGTCAGCCGCTGCTTGAGTTCCTCCGGAGAGAGTGATTGCTTCTCTGTCTTCTCTTGCGCCATGAAGGCACTCCAATTCTCGGACGCCGAGCCGTCCGAAAGTTTTGTTCTGCAGGTCTTTTCCCACCTGGGAGGTTCGGTACACGAAACCCGAGGGGCGCGTGGTAGTCTGCCCCGGTTACGTAGGCAAGCGACGGAGGACCGGGGTGGCAAACAGGAAGGCGGAAAGGCGGAAGAGACGATACGCCGGCACGGCCTCGGGCAAAGGCGCCGCGGCCGCGAACCAAGAAGGCACCTCCTGGTTCAACCGGATTCTCCTCTGGGCGGCCATCGGCTTGGTCCCCCCGCTCGTCTATGTGGCCGTGGTGCTCCTCGGGTCGATCTCGGTCGAGGACCCCGCCGTCACCAGTTTCCTGGTGGAAGGCGCCTTCGTCATCGCCGCGCTATTCACGCTGAACGTGGTGTTCCGGAACCGGGAGGCCTGGACCCCGATGAGCACGCCGGTGAGCACCTACATCTCCGGCCTGTTCTCGATCGACGGGGTGGCGCACGCAGGAATCCTGGCCTATCTCTTGACTGGAACGCTTACGACCTTCATCACTTTGGAGGCGATTTCGCTGCTCGGGGCGCTGCTCCTCATCCCCCGGCGCTAAGGGACGAACCTCGCGGCCGGCCGGCGGCGGCGATCGCCTCGCGCTGGAGACCCCGGCTTATTAGCGAGGAGTACTGACCGGGCGCCTCACGGGCGCCTCAATCCGTTCATAAGTGGACGATCGCCACGGGGTACCGAAAGAGGTAATCGTTGGTAAGGGCGGCCCGGTGGCAATCGCCGCACCCGGCACCGGTTCCGGCCTTCTCCAGCCGGCCGTCGGGGGCGTACTCCGCCCAGAACCAGTCTCCGTTCTCGGGATCGTAGCCTCCACGCTTCCACATCACGTCTAAGGCCTGAGCGTTGCCCTGACCGTCCAGATGCTCGAGCAACAGCACGGCGCCGTCCGGCATCGATTCCGGAGTGGCTTCCAGGCAGTCGGCCGCGTCGTCGTTTAGATAGAGCGCCAACGACTCGCTGTGGACGCTTCGAGCATCACGGACCGCGGCGTAGCCCGGGTCCTTGACCCCGGTGGTCCACTCCTCCCGGTAGTCGGCTTCCTCGAGTGACTGCCAGAGTTCTTCGGCCAGGCGACGATCGGCTTGGCTGATCTGCGCGCCGGCTTCGGCATTTTCGTCCTCTGCCTGGGCCAGAACGACGCCCGGCACGGGGAAGGAAAAGACCATCTCGTTGGACCGCATGGAAAAATGGCAGAACCAGCACTGTTCAGGCTTGCCCGAAGCCCGCACTTTCCCCTCGGGCGAGAGATTAGCCCAGTACCACTCCCGTCCGGTCAGGTCGTAACCCTCGCGGTGTAGCATCATCCAGATGTCCTGCACATCGCCTTCCGAGGAGTAACCCTCCTGCAGGATGAGGGCGCCCTCGGGTATGGCCGAGGGATCGCCGGCACCCTCGTTCGATGCGGCTTCCAACCATTCGGCCGCGACAGGATCGAGGTAGGTGACCAGCCGAGGGGCGTGGGTGGGATGGCCGGCGTAGCCGCCTTCGGGCCCGAGTTGCGTCCAGGAAGAGGCGTAGTCATCGGCGCGGGCGTACGCGAGCAGAGATTGGGCGGCGAAGGCAGTGTCGTCTAGATCCAGAGTGGCGGGATCCACCCCCTCGCCGGGCGGCAGCGTCACCGGCTCGTCGCCGCAACCCGCCAGCAGCAGTACCGCGAAGACAAGCAAAGCCCACCCGGCAACCATGAAGAAAGGGGGCCGGCGCGCGGCCGGCCCCCTTGACGTAGCTGCCCTATACCATCTGTGTGCTACGTGGCCCCTCCTCTACTTCGTCAGCGAATTATAGAGGATCTTGGCCACGTGACCGCGGGTCGCCGTACCGTAGGGATCGAACGTGGTCGCGCTGGTTCCATCGAGCAACTCGTTGTAGTGCGCAATGCTAAGGACGTCGCGATCCATCGCCGCCACATCGGTGAAGGGCAACTGGTAGCCCGCGGGCGGGGTGTCGAGCCGGTCGCCGGCCGCCCGGACCAGGATGCGCACCAGCTGAATCCGCGTCAGCTGATCGTAGGGAGCGAAGTTGCCGTTTACGTAACCGAGCACCAATCCGGCCTCGGCGGCTTCCTCGATGTAGTCGAAGGGATAGACCTCGCCTTCGTACATCACGTCGCCAAAGGTGGGATCGTTCATATTGTCGATCGCCTCGTCGTGCAGGTCGTAGGCGATGGCGGTCATCTTGGCGATCTGCGCCCGCAGAACCGGGTCGGAAAGCCCGAACTCGCCGTTTTCGTAACCGTCCACGACCGAGGCCAGGGACAGCGCTTCGATGGCTGCGGCGAACTCGTGATCAGGGGCGACGTCGTCGAAGTAGGTCACCCGCGTGCGCTGCACGAAGTAGGGCCGCATCATCTCGTTGTCCTCATGCTCGAGGATGTGGCAGTGCCACACGAAGAGGCCGCCCAGATCGAAGCGGGTTTTAAGCTCGGTGACCTCACCGGGGTAGGCGATGACGGTGTCCTTCCAGCCGTCCTCCGTGTCCACCGCCGGCACCACGTCCCCGATGTCCATGCCGTCCGCGGGATTGTAATGGGGAGAGTCCACCGACTCGATCCGCCGCTCCATCACCTGGAACTGCACCAGATGCAGATGGATCGGGTGGGCGTCGGCGGTGAAGTTGTGGAGCATCCAGGTCTCGACCGCGCCTTGCAGAGGCAGTTCGGTCATGGGGTCATCCCAGCTCAACTCAACCGCAGTGCCGGTCGCCGGTTCGAAGGTCCCGAGTAGGGCCTCGGTCGGCCCGAAGGGGGCGCCTTCCTCCTTGGTGCTCGGGACGACCTGGCCCGATTCGTCGAGCACGTAGGCGCCCTCCTCGTCCACCTCGACGAAGACTTCCGCCGACTCTTCCTCGTTGAGACTCAGATGCCGCACCTCGTCGGCTTCGCCCAGACCGTTGATATCCGGCAGGACGAGTTCCTCTACCGGGGTACTGGGATCAGCCCCCTGGCCCTCGACCACCACGAACTTCATGATCTGGCCCGTGGTCTGGGGATCGGCAGCGGGGAAGTCGACCACCGGCTGACCACCCCCGAACGGCTCGTCGCCCGCGAGGTTGAGCATCGTCACCTCGGTGCCCACCGGCAGTTCGGAGAAGTCGACGATGACGTCGGCACGCTCGGCCGGACCCATCAGCAGGTCCTCCTGCTCGACCACATCCGCCAGGAATCCGCCATCAGCCCCGATCTGGTAGAAGTCCAGGTCGGCTTCGGGAAGGTCCTCGGCAGTGGCGTAGGAGGCGGGAACGTCTTCGGTCGTCATGCGGAAGATGTAGAAGCGTGACTGGCTCCCATTCAGCAGACGGAAGCGGTACTGCTTGGGCTCGACTTCCAGATAGGGCCAAGTCTTGCCGTTGACCACCGGGATCTCGGGGAAGAACTCCGGGTTCCAGATAGGAGCGACCTCCGAGTCCGGGCTGAATGGGATGGAGTCTAGGTCTCCGTCCTGCAGGCCTTCGAAGAACTCGCGGTTGTCCGGATAGAAGAGTTCCCCGTCCTGGTTGAAAGAACGGGTCTGCACCACGATGGGGATCTCGAAGTAGTCGGTTCCGGCCTCGTCGCCGATGGCGGGTGCCGGGCCTGGGAGACCAGCTTCCTCGCCGCCCTCGGTCGTGATCACGTCATCGTCGCCTCCGCGAAGAAGGTAGAAACCGGCGGGGCCCGCATAGACGTTCAGCCGGGTCATGCCCAGCGAGTGGTCGTGGTACCAGAGGGTGGTGGCGCGCTGCCGGTTCAGGTATTGGAAGACGGCGGTGCCGGGTTCCCAAGGCTGACCCCAACGATCCTCGAACTCTTGCTTATAAGAATCGTAGAGGCTGCCGCCCAAGGCATAGCCGGCGGGGATGTTGTCCGCGGCGGGCAGATACCAGGCCTCGGGATAGCCGTCGCTGTCTTCCGTGACTTCCGCTCCGTGCAGGTGGCTGATGATGGGAACCGGGCCCGTGTAGGGTTCCTGACTCGTCCCTTCCATGTCGCGCCCTTCGACGCCTGCGGGTGGGTTGGCCCAGTGAAGGGTCTGGTCTACCGGCAGAAGATGCGGCAGGTAATCGCCGTTCTCGTCGACCAGGTCGTTGATCCACTTGACCCGGGTCGGCGTGCCCACGTCGGCTTCAATGGTAAAGGCCGGATAATTGAAGGTTTCGGGGAAGTCGACGCTTCCGTAGCTCCAGACGGTCGTGGGGCCGATGTCGTTGGCATCGGACCAATCGGTGGGCAAAATGTACTGCTCGAACTGCCGCACCGCGATTTCGTAGTAGTCGAAGTTTCGCGGACCGACCACATTGGGATCTTTCGGTGACTCCGGCATCTCCGGAGGGATCACCAGGGGCTCTACGTACTTGGGCACCTCCACCGGTTCCCAGGCGAGTGCAGCGCCCACGGAACCGAAGAGGAGCATAAGCGCGAACCCGCCGAGCAAGACCATACGAACCCTGCCGTCTAATCGCATGCGTTAACTCCTAGTATCGAATTGACGAGTTGCTGAGAGTTGCCGGAGGCCCGGGAGTTGCTTCCGACGAGCCTTGCCTCCCACGCGGCCCGCCCGATATGGCGGCTTACACCAACCCTCTCCTCTCCCCGGCCCCTGATGTCGCCGGCCCGGCACTGTTGCCCCGGCTGGAAAATGAGAGTTTCCTTACCGAAGCTCATCTATTCCTAACACAAGACGCTCAGGGTGCAAGGGGATCTGACGAAGAGGGCTGGGGTCGGTGCCCGGTTATCATCGCCAGGTCTTAGGGACCTTTGTATCCCCGGCATCACCCGGCCCGTGCCGCTAGACACCCTTTTTCATGGCGAGTGGCCGACATCGTATTGGGTCCAGGACCGGGCGGGAGAGTGGAACGACGTAGGTCCCGTCCAGCGCATCGGCTTCAGTGCCAAGACCCGCATCAACCGGCAGGACTGGGATGTCAGTTGGCAGGACCACTTGGACAAGGGCGGAGTCGTGGTCAGCGACGAGGTCGTCCTGACCATCGAGGCCGAAGCCCTCAATCTCGAGCAGCTCGAGCGGGCCCAGGGACAGGACGCCCCGCCCAAGGAAGCTCAGGGCTAGCCTTCGGCTTCGCCGAAGTGGGGAGACTTGCGCGAGCCCGGATGGGCGCGGACGTCGAGCACCAGGGTCACGGGCCCCAACAATTCGAGAAAATCGGGCTCGACGAGGGTGGAATGTCCGGCGGTGTACAGCAAAAGGCTCCTTTTCAGAAGGCAAGACGATCTTACCGCGCGCTACCGTGCGGGCGCGGTTGCTTTACGAACAAATGTTCGTTTATACTTGCCGACCTGGGGTAAAAGCAGCTTCCCCGGGAAGCAACAGTGCTGGTTTGCCGGGTCCGGCAGAAATGTCCCCGGCGCGCGGAGGTAGCGATTCTCAGATGACACCCAAGGCGGGCTCCGGCCCAGACAAGCGAGGGGAACGGGGGAAGGCCAACCTCGGCTCCTTTCCCGTCAAAGGCTTTTCTCCCACCTACGGCGCCCTCTACAACGACGGCCGCCATACCGATGACGGCAGCAAGTTCGGATACGACCACCACAACCACCGCACAGAGAACGATACGGCAGGAGAGGCCGCGGGCTCGGCAGATTCGCCTGGTGCGGTGGGGGCAGAAGGGACGGCCGCTGACCCGGCAGCGGACGCCGCAGCCGTCCCGGGGCGATTCGACCCGCACGGCTCCGGTCAGGACTATCCCTTCATCAATCTGCACGTCCGCTCCAACTTCACCTTCTTGAGCGGAGCCGCCCGCATCGGTGAGCTGGTCGACCGCGCGGTCGAGCTGGGCCAACCCGGGGTGGCCCTCACCGACCAGGATGGATTGTACGGGGTTGTCCGCTTCGCCAAGGCCTGCGAGCGGCGGGGAGTCCGGGCCATCCTGGGCGTCGAACTGTGTGTGGAGCCCGTGTTCCCGGAGGAGTCACCGCAGGGACCACACGACCCATCACCGGAGACAAGTGAGGCGCCGCAGGCCGCCCCTCTGTCAACGGCCATGCATCCCTACCGTCTGGTCTTGCTGGCCGAGAACCGCGAGGGTTACGCCAACCTCTGCCGGCTGGTCAGCGAAGCCCACCTCTCGACCCCCGAGCGCGACCGCCCTCCCACTGTAAACGCCGAGCTACTGCGCCGGCACTGCCCCGGTTTGATCTGCCTGACGGGAGGACGGCAAGGAGAAGTAGGGCGATTGGTGGATGCCGGCCGGGAGGCGGATGCGCAAAGGGTGCTCGAGGAACTGCAAAGGATCTTCGGGCGCGATCACCTCTTTGTCGAACTCACCCACTTCGGCTACGAGCCGCATCGGGAGGTCCAGGCCGGCCAGGACGGCGCTCACGTCTATCACAAGGTGCGCGGCGACGACGGTAGGCTGCGGCACTACGCCCATGACCCCGGGCACCCGGCGGCGAGACCTGCGCCTCACCTTCGACGAGGAGGAACACCGAGTGCGCCGCGGGACCCCGGTCCCCGCCGCGCTCCGCGGCAGGCTCCTCCCAAAACCGACGGCCACTCATACTCAGATGCAATTGGAATTGCAAAACATATAAAACGCAAACCGACGAATCCGGCAGAGCGGCATGACCTGCCGCGGGATCATCCCCAGCGGCTCAATCCAGCGAACTACGACGTGGGCTTCCACGATGCTGGGGACGCCTGGAAGCTCTCGTGCGGAGCCTACTGCGATCGCCTTCTCGGACTTGCGCGCCGGTGCGGTTTGAACGCCGTGGTCACCAGCGACGCCTACTACTCCTGTCCGGAGGACCGCGATCTTCACTTGGTTCTGCGGGCGGCGGGCCGGGATGAGCCTTTGTCGGGGTACCCCGACCGCGTTCCCGGAGTCCGCTGCCTGCGTTCACGCGAGGCTTTGGTCGACGAGCTCACGCCGCTACTTTCTTTGCATGTTAAAGCAAATGCACTCTTTCATGCAATCAGGGAGACCCAACCGGAAGCCTCTTTCCATGCAGAAACTCAACCGCGCTTGGAATCACTGCAAGAGGGATTGCGCGGGGGGACCGCGAAAGAGCCGAATCCGGCTCCAGAAGCGCAATTCTCCTTGCAAAGAGAGCTTGCTGACGGACCCGAAAAAACTCCGCCACTGCTCAGCGTCTCGCCCCTGGACACCCCTTGGCTGATTGCCCAGCGTTGTCAGGTGGACCTGGAGTTGGGCCGCTATCACTTTCCCCAGGTACCCATTCCTGCCGGGGAGACGGCCTACTCGCTCCTGGCCAAACGCTGCTTCCGAGGTATCGAACGCAAGTACCGTCCCGTTCCCCCGAGGGCCGTCGAGTTGCTCGAGCACGAACTCGCCATGATCGAGCAGATGGGCTTCGCCCACTACTTCCTGGTGGTGCACGACATCGTCCGCTGGGCCCGCAGCAAGGGAATCGCGGCCAGCGGCCGGGGCAGCGCCGGCAACTCCCTGGTCTGTCACGTGCTGGACATCACCGCGTCGGAGCCAATCGCGCACAATCTGCTGTTCGAGCGCTTCCTCAATCCCAACCGGCGGGAGATGCCGGACATCGACGTGGACTTTTGTAGCTCACGGCGGGATGAGGTGGTCGAGCACATCTATCGTACCTTCGGTGACGAAAACGTCGCCGTCGTCGCCAACGTCAACACGGCCAGCCCGCGCTCGGCGGTACGCCTGGTGGCCGAAGCGCTGGGCTTCGCTCCCCTCGAGGTCAACACCTTGGCCAAACACGTTCCCCGTCACGGCGACTCCGCCAAGATCCGTGAGTATCTGGCTGGAGGCTGGCCCGAACTGCAGGACTCGCTGCTGCAGGACCAGGAGTGCTACGGGCCCCTGCTCGATCTGGTCGAGCGACTGGACTCCTTTCCCCTGCATCTAGGGACCCATCTGGGCGGCTTCGTCATCGCCGACCGACCCGTCACCTACTACGCTCCCCTGCAATGGGCGGCCAAGGGAGTGGTGGTCACCCAGTTCAACAAAGACGATGTCGCCGATCTGGGGCTGGTCAAGATGGATATCCTCGGCCTGCGCACCCATTCCGCGGTGATGGAGACGGTCCACCTCATCCGCCAACGCACCGGCCGGCGAATCGACCCCTACGAGCTCTCCCCCGAAGATCCCGCGGGCGACGACCCCGCCGCCTACGAGATCATCTCCAACGGCGGCTCGATCGGGCTATTCCAGCTGGAATCGGCGGGACAGCGCAACCTGGCTACGCGGCTGCGTGAGCGCACCTTCGACGACATCATCGCCGCCATCGCCCTCTACCGGCCGGGACCCCTGGAAGCCGAGATGATCACGCCCTTCATCGACCGCCGCTGGGGCATGGCTCCCGTGGAACTCCCCCACTCCACCATGGCCGAAGCCCTGCGGGACACCTACGGAGTCATCCTCTATCAGGAGCAGGTCCTACGGGTGGCCCAGTTGGTGGCGGGCTTCTCCCCCGCCGAGGCCGACAGCCTACGCCGGGCGATGACGCGGGACAAGAACCGGGAACAGATGCGCGAGATCGGCGAGACCTTCGTGCATCATGCGGTGGCCAACGCGGTCCCCGAAGCCGCCGCCCGGGAGATCTTCCGCCAGCTCGAGGGCTTCGCCGCCTACGGCTTCAACAAGTCGCACTCTGTCTGCTTCGCCGTCATCAGCTACGCCACCGCTTACCTCAAGGCCCACTACCCCGCCGAGTTCCTCTGCGCCGTGCTCAACAATCAGCCGATGGGGTTCTACACCCCGCGCACCGTGCTGAACGACGCCCGCCGCTTCGGGCTCGAGGTGCGGCCGCTCGACATCAATCTGTCGGGGCGTGGCTTCACCGTGGAAGACGCTCTTCCGCTCGATCCCTGGGAGTCCGGCGGCTCCCGATCCGGCGACTCACCCGGGGCGCCGGCGGCCGGCTACAACCCTTTCACCCTGGCCTGGACCCGGGATCACAACTGGGGACTGACCCCGGAGGACCTGGCCGAACTCGAAGCGCTCCACGGAGATGGCGTTTCCCTGGGCCGAAACGAGTGGTTGGTGGTGGACGGGTCGGTCCGCAGGCAAGAGGGGATTGGCGAAGTCAAGGGAGCCGAGGAGTCGGCAGCAGAAGGACGGGCGGTCTCCGCCAGGGGTCACCGTCCTTCGGCCCGGGGTGGGGTGTCGCCCGGAGCCTGCCTGGCCCCCGCGGGCACACCCGATCCCGGGGGAGGCACGGCGCTGCGCGTCGGCCTGTCGCAGGTCAAACAGATGTCCGAACGGGCGCTCAAGGCGATAGAAGCCGAGCGGCAACAGGCCCCCTTCGAGAGTTTCGAAGACTTCTATCTGCGTACGCGCGTCGAGTATCCGGTGGCCGAGAACCTCATCCGCCTAGGGGCCTTTGACTCGCTGGAGCCCGACCGCACCGAACTCCTCTGGCGGCTCCCGCTTCTGCACGACCGCCTCGAAGCCCTGGCCGGCGCCTCCGGCCGGCGGCAGGGGCAGCTCAAAGCCTTCACCTCTCCCCCCCAGACGACCGGCCTGGTCCGGGAGTGGACCCGCGAGGATAGAGTCCGCGTGGAACTCGAACTGCTGGGGCTCACCGTGACCTGCCACCCGCTCGAACTCTACGAAGAGGAGCTGCGCCGGCTGGGCGTCCAGATGAGCTACCAGTTGCCGGACTTGGGCGATGAGGTCTCGGTAACCGTCGCCGGGGTTTATGAGCGCGCGCAGAACCCTTGGATGCGCTCGGGGCGGCGAACGATGTTCTTGACCCTGGAAGATGTCTATGGCCTGTTCGAGTGCGTGGTGTTCGAGTCGAAACTCCCCCGCTACGCTCCCGTGGTCGCCCGCGCCACCTACTTTCTCGTCAAAGGGCGCCTGCAGAACAATCGCAAGCGCGGACTGGCCATCGTGGCCGAGGAAATCCACGATCTGGAGGACGTCCTCGCCCGGACGGAACGACAACCCCAGAGCGGAGCGGGCTCGGTCGATCCGCGAAGCCGCCCGCAGACCGAAACCGGCGGCGAACCGCCCAAGCGGCCTCCGGGCGCGGGCAGCAACGCGATTCCCAAACGGGTGGGCTGACAGCGTCTTGCCGTCGCCCTCAGTGCTCCAGTTCCAAGGTGGTCACCGGTGCTTGCGACCCATCCGGCGCAGCCTCGAATACCTCGACCTCGGAGGACGCGTACAGGTTGCCCAGCAGGAATAGCGCGGAGCCACCTATAACCAATGCCACGGTAAGCGCGCCCAACACCTTGAGCGAGCGTGAAGGCCGGCTGAGCAAATAGGCCGCGAACACGAGCAGGGACACCACGATCAAGAAAAGCAGAGACATCTTCGCCTCCTCAGGTGCCCTTGGACCAGCTGACGCTGCCGTCGCGGTACACGGTGAACTCGATCCAGGGCAGCACCTGCTGGATCATGTACCCGGCCACCACGTCGCGGAAGTCGCCCTGCCATCCCCGCCGCCAGGAAGAGAAGCCTTTGCCGCCAAACGACCATTGGTTGAAACGAGCATTCTGGCAGCGCCAAAAGACGGCGTAGACCGAAGCGGTTGGATTCGAGCGTCCCCCCACTATCTGAGAACCGTTCCACTCCCACTCCACCGTGTGCGTGTAGGCCCACAACTTGTTGCCCAGATAGGACTTCCCCGTGTAGGTGATGCTCATCTCGCTTTGGTAGACGCCTGCGCCCAAGTAAGCGGCAGGCGGCTTGTACCAGCCGAAGTAGGCCGGTTCCAGCCAGACCGTCGCCGTGCTCCTCTCCGGATCGGCCAGACTCAGACTCCCCAACAGCCGTCCCGGCGCTTCGGCCGTTCCCTCCCGCATCTCGATGTAGTAGGTCTCCTGGCCCCGAACCCAGCGGTCCTTGACCTTCTGAGGATGTCCCCTTACCTTGCCGATGGTCGGTCCGCGGGCGGCCTCCTTGCCCGCCGGTCCGAACTCGGCCCTGCCGCCCCCTTCTGCAGAAGCGGCGCCCGGCAATAACAACTGCCACAAGATCAGCGTGACCAGCCCAGCCGACAAAACCCACTGCTTCTTCCTCATTCGAACCACCCTCCCCCAGACTCCGCGGGAGTCCTTAGCTTGCTCTCGAGTGAGGGTAGGTTGGGCGCCGGGGAAAGCGGATCGAACTTCGGTTTGAGATTGGCCCTTCGGTCGCGGCCGGCGACACCGGAGGTGCTCCGGGGACGGCTGAGACTCCCAAATACTTCCGCAAGACGTTGCCGGTGAGGTAAGCACCGCGCTGGCGGAAATGCCCGAAGTGGAGGCTGTGGTTCCCACCCTCCGCGAAGGCCTGCCCGCGCTCGCCCCCGAAGCCGGTTTGAGTGAAGCTCAGCTGACCGTCATCGGACTGCCCAGCGAAGGGCCGGGGATCGAAGCCCTGGAGTCGAGTGACGGCAGTCCCATGCAGGTTGCCGCCCTGAGCGAGGGGCAAGGCTATCTGAGCGCGGACGCGGCGGACAACCTGGGGGTAACCCTGGGCGACCAGATCCAGGTCTTTGCGGGACCGCAACCCCAGTTCTTCACCGTGGCCGGCATCTACGACCAAGGCGATCACCCCGCCGGCAGTGTCTCGATGGTCATCCCGCTCCCGGCGGCGCAGCAACTCCTCGGAGCCTCGAACCAGATCAATCAGGTGCTGATCAGCAACGCCGGCGGCACCGTCTCCGGCGCAGAGCACACCGACTTGGTGCTGCAGCAACTGGAGTCCGTGGTTGCCGGGACCGACCTGGAAGTGGCGCCAGTCAAGCAGGATGCTCTGGATGCGGCAGACGAAGCCGGAGCCGGCTTCTCCACCATCTTCATCCTCTTCGCCCAGTTCTCGGTGGCAGCAGGTGTGCTGCTGATCTTCCTGATCTTTGTCATGCTGGCCGCGGAGCGCAAGCACGAATTGGGCATCGCCCGAGCCGTGGGCGCTCAACGAGGACACGTCATCCGCGTGTTCACCTTCGAAGGCGCCTTTTACGCAGTGCTGGCCGCCGCCGTGGGCAGTCTGCTCGGCGTCGCCGTCGGCTACGCCATGGTCTTCATCCTGCAGACGGCATTCAGCCAGATCGGGGACGCCAACGGTTCGCTCGAGCTCAGCTTCGCCTTCAACTGGAAGAGTGTGGTCATCGCCTACACCATGGGCGTGGTCCTCACCTTCCTCGTGGTCATGGTCTCCTCCTGGCGGGTCAGCCGCCTCAATATCGTCGGGCGGTGCGCGACATTCCCGAACCGCGGGTGCAGCGGCGTACCTGGAAGAACCTGGCCATGGGCATCGGCCTTCCTATCATCGGGGTGCTGCTGGCACTTACCGGTCTGCAGAGTGCGCAGTTCGGTCCCTTCAGCCTGGGCGTCTCCCTGGTCATCGTGGGCCTCCCCCTGCTGGCCCGCCGCTTCGGGCTGCCGGAGCGGATCGCCTTCACCGCAGCCGGAATCGGCCTGCTCGCATACCCGGCGCGCCAGGCGGCGAGCGTCTACCCCGCTAAGGCCCTGCGCTACGAGTAGGCCGGCGGCTGGGCGGACCGGCTGCGCGGCTTCGAGCAGCCGGATCTCGTTGATGATTCAGAATCACGCTTCGCCTAGGGCTGAGCGCCCGCCTCCTCCATCAGCTGGAGGAGCCTACGGGCCGTGTTGCAGTTGCGGATGGTGATCTGCCGGTAGAGCGAGGTCCCCACGATCCTCGTGATCCTGCTGCGGGATGCATCCTTGCGGGCGACGCACCGGATGACCGCCCCCGGCGTGTAGCGCACGTCCTCGAGATCGGGGTCCCACTCGAGCTGCTCCAGAATCGAGGGCGAGTCGACCTCCCCCCACAGGAAGAGCACGTCGCACTTGCGAGCGTCGTCATTGGCCCAGTGCTCGGGCAGGGCGCCGACCACCGACCGCATTTCGGCGCCGTTCAAGACGAGCATTCTGACCGCGAAGCCAAAACGCTTCTCGATGGCTCCCCCGAGCTCCCGCACCAGCCGCGTCCGGTCTTCGACCTCGGTCGAGAAGATGACGTTGCCTGAGTTGATGTAGGTCCTGACCAACTCGAGGCCGGCCGCCTCGAACACGGTCTTCAGCTCCCGCATCGCGATCTTGTTGGCACCCCCGACGTTCACGCCCCTCAGCAGGGCTACGTGCACCACGGCCCCAGCCCCGAACTCGGGGACTCGACGCTACGCCGCCGACTCATCCGCCTCCATCATCCCGAAGACGTTCCCGGAGGGGTCCGCGAAGTAGGCGAGCCATCCGACTCCCTGCACCGCCATCTTCGGGGCAACGATCCGCCCGCCGGCCGATTCGACCTTCTTGATCATGTCGTCCAACGACTCCACGCTTAGGGTAAGCGCATCGGGCAGGGAGTCCTCGCTCGCCCGCCCGAGCCCACCGTTGATGCCCGGCTCGCCGTCGTCGCCGGTGGTCACCATCCAGTATTCCATGGGGCCTTCCCACTTCTCGAACTTCCAGCCGAATGCCTTTAGGTAGAAATCCATCGCGGCGTCGGGATCGTCCACACTGATATCGAAATGCACGGGGCGTGCCATGTTTCACCTCCGAAATGAGTAAACCTAGGAGCTTTGTTCCCCAAAAGGTCGCCAAAGAAGCCTGGCGCGGCCCACGGTCATTCGGGAACCACCTCCAAAGCGGCACCTGAACGGTGATAGGCTGAATCCAGGCAGCCCGCCGCGCATCCGGGAGAAGCCGTGAAGACCCTCGACCTTCGCAAGGAGCTCAAGCACCTCTACCAACCGAGCGCCAAGAAGCCCTCCATGGTCCAGGTGCCCGCGATGCGCTACCTGGCGGTGGACGGCGTGAGTGCCCCCGGCGACGAGGAGTTCCGTGCGGGCATGGAGGCCCTCTACTCCCTCGCCTACACCGTCCGGTTCGCCGCGAAGAAGGAACTCGACCTCGAGTATCCCGTCATGGCCTCCGAGGGGCTCTACCGCTGGGTGGACGACGATTCCCACTTCGAAGCCGGCGCCTGGGATCCGGACGAAGGCCCCGGCCCCCTCCGCTGGACCCTGCGCATCATGATCACCGGCGAGGTGCCCGTAGAGTTCATCGAGGAGAAACGCGCCGAGCTCGCCGGCAAGGGCGGTCCGCGCCTGGCGGACGTCGAGCTGCGAAGCGACGCGCCGTACACCGCCGTCCAGATGCTCCACATAGGCCCGTACGCCACCGAGCCCGAAACCCTAGAGAAGATGGAGGCCTTCGCCAAGGACGAGGGCTACCGCCCCTCCAGCGCGCACCACGAGATCTACCTGGGCGACCCCAACCGTTCCGCCCCGGAGAAGCTCAAGACCACCCTGCGGCTGGCCGTCGAACCCCTTGGGTTCGCAGCGGCTAGCTGAGGCTGAAGGGCGGATAGCGGTCGGTGACCAGCAGGCTGACGTACGCCTGGACACGGAGTCCCCAGCGGCCGACTCCCACCACGTAGTCGAAGAGGGCTCTGGGATAGCGGCCGGTGAAGAGGATGGCGAACCAGGCGATGATGATCGCGAAGACCGCGCCGATCCCTAGGAAGAAGAGCACGATGTAGTGCGGAATCGCCAGCAGCCACTTCACGAGGGGCAGCCAGCGGTTGAGGTCCCGCTCGACGTCCGGGTAGTCCAGCTCGAGATGCACCGACTGCTCTTCTTCGGTGGATGGGTACCTGTCGGTCAGGAGCGCCACGTACGCCGCTATCCGCGCGCCGAACCGAGTGAATTCCCGGGCAAAATCGAACCACCAGTGTGGGTACCGCTGCCGGAAGAGGATCATGAGCGCCGTCGCCACCGCGAGGCCGGCCATGATGCCGCCGCCGCTCGTGCTGACCCGCTCGACCGTTCGGCCGGTCTCGGTGACGACATAGGCGGTCGTCTCGGAGTCCGCCGAAACGAGGGCCAAGATGATCAGGATCGGTATGGCCCAGATCAGACGAAAGAAGGTCGTCACGCGATCGAGCTTCGCAGGATAGTCGACATTCAAGCGGGCCGGATAGTCCCCTCGGGGTATGTGTGACTCGGACTCAGTGGCCATGAGGTACCCCTTACTTTCCTAGTTGTACTAACCAACGTGAGTGTACAACAGGCCCCCAGCGAAGGCGCCGGTCTTGTGGGCAGTCTTGGCACCTCGGCAACGAGACGGTGTTTGGCCTGACCATTTGTACAGTGCGACATCCGCGCCGCTTGCCTCGGTGTGGGCGGCGTGCGATGATCGAATATATATGGATGTAGATACCTACATGTTGGATGGTCCGAAGGCCGACGAATTGGCCGCGTTCTTCAAGTCACTCAGTGAGCCGGCCCGGGTGCGCATCATCACGGCCTTGACCCACGAGTGCAGGCCAGTGTCGCACGTCGTCGAAATGACCGGGCTGCCCCAGCCCCTGGTCTCCCACCACCTGCGCATCCTCAAAGAGGCCGGGGTCGCCCGGGGCGAGCGCCGAGGCTCCTTCGTCTACTACTGACTCCGCTCGCCGGCGGTCCGTAGGGCCGTCGCGGCCGGACGACAGGCCTTGGAATCCCTCGAGGGCGAGGACGAGACCCAAGCCCCCGTGGAGGCGCCCTTCGAGGGGACGCATCGATGAGTGACGCCGCCACCTGGACGGAATCCTGCTCCCTCTGCGGCGCCGAACTCGAGTACCTCGAGCGCGCCGCCGACCTCGTCTGCTCGGCATGCGGGCGGGAGGAGCCCGGCCACGTGCGCTGCCCCCAGGGCCATTACCTCTGCGAGACCTGCCACGGGGGCGGTGTAGAGCCGGCTATTCGCGAGCGCCTTCGGGAGACCACCGAGACCGTCCCCACCAAGATCGCCGCCGACCTGTTCGATCTGCCCGAGTTGCCCATGCTGGGGTGCGAGCATGCCCTCATCGCCGCAGGCTCGCTGATGGCGGCCCTGCGAAACCGCGATATTGGCGTGACCGAGCAGCACGTCGAGGAAACCCTGACCCGCACCAAACGCCAAGCGGTGAGCGCCTACTGCGGCCTTACCGGCGTATGTGGTGTGGTGCCGGCGCTCGGCGCCTCCTACAGCGTGCTCGTGGGAGGCCACTGCGGCAAGGGTCCTGAGACCCGCGCCGCCATGGAGCTCGTCTCCCGCCTCGCGGCGGTTACCGCCGCGGAAGCCGAGCCGGGCTGCTGCAAGGCCTATGTGGGCACGGCGCTTGCCGCCACCGAGGTCTTCCTCGATGAGCGGCTCGGCATTCCCGCCACCGAGCGCGTGCCTATCGTTTGCACCCACGCCGAACGGCATCCCCACGGCTGCCGCGGTCCGGCGTGCGATTTTCATCCCGAGCACCGCAACGGCCAAGCCGTCGGGACGGAAGCTGAGACCACCCCAACAGAACGAGGAGGACCGGCCATGGCGCCCCCTGAGTCAGAGCACGCCGAGCGCGTTGGGACCGCTTCCCGGGCCCAGCAGTGCTACGACGACTTCTTCGGGCTCGCGTACGCCGATGGAGCCCTCGATCGAAAGGCAAAGATCCTCGTTGCCCTCGGAGCGAGTCTTGGCGCCGGCTGCTCCCCTTGAACGGCCTACTGCCTCTCGGTCGGGAGGGAGTTGGGTGTGACGGAGGCGGAAATCGACGAAGCCGTCCACCTGGCCATGACCGTCGGCGCGAGCAAGACCCTCATGCTCGCCAAGGGCGAAAGGAGGGGTCCGGTGGAGCAGCCCCCTGCCGAGGGGGCCTCGGAAGATGGCGAACCGGCGCCCTTCGCCCCGGCGGAGGTGGTCGCTTCCTCGGAAGACGGCTGAGACTGAACGGGTGACGACGCCGGTTCGGCGTCTCAGGATGAACTGCAGGCCGCGGCCGGTGCGTCGGCTGACGTCGGCGAATCCGGTGCCGCGGCCGAGGCGCCGGCCGAGCAATCGGCGGGCTCGGGCTGAAAGTAGGCTCGAGCGGCTGTCGGGAGCAGCCCAGGAGAACGCAAGCAGAAGCGACCAGGAGGAATCTGCGTGACCGCGAACGGCGAACTGCACATCGATCTGATCTCCAAGGGGCCCTCGTGAGTGCTCTGCAACCTCGCGCGTGACGCAATGGTCGAACTCGAGCAGGAGCATCCCGGCCTCTTCACCTGGACCATGGTGGACGCCTCCACCCGGGACGGCGTGAAGCGCCTGCAGGAGCTCCGCCCGTCGGCGGGGCGGCAGATACCGGTTCCCGGCGTGCTCGTGAACGGGGAGATCGTCTTCGACAACATCCCCGACATGGAGGAATTTAACGAGTGGATGGCCACCCAGACAGGAGCCGAGGCGTAGGCGGCCTCTGCCGGGCGCTGTTACTACTACCCCTCGGAACTCTCGGCACGCCGAGTCTACTCGGAGTCTAGCGCTTGCTTTCCAAGGGTACTCTCCCCGCCACAAACCAGGTACTGGACGGCGGGCGCGAGGCGGTGCAGTCCGACAGGTCACTAGGATAGGGGGATCATCATGAACACCTACAACGTGTCCCGCGTATCCATCCGGCGATGGAGCGCCCTGCACGCGGCGGCCCCCCTCCTCGCCGCGACCGCCTTGCTGCTGTCGGCAGTCGCGCTCGTGACGCCGCCGCCAGCGCAGGCCGCTATTCCAGAACTGCTCTATATCTCGGCCGATCGGGTCATGACCTACTCCTCGGCTACGGGATTAAGCACGACGGAGCAGGAGTTCGCTCCCGGGTCCTTCGCCGGCGAACCCCACCGGGCGCTGGACGGACCGGCGTGGACTTGGCGTGAACAGAACCCGATCGACGGCTCCTTCGTGGACTACTGGGAGGAGTTGTCCCTGGGGAGCCGCACAAGCCATCCGATGGGCGACCCCGATGTCTATCTGCCGCGGCTCTCACCGCAAGGAGACAAGCTCCTGTACGCCGAAGACGCCCCCGACCCCATGGGCGGGACGATGACCAACCTCATGATGTACGACGCAAACCAAAAGACGATCACAACGATCGCCCCGCTCGGGGAATCCGGGGACTGGGCCCCCACCGGAGATCGTTTCGTATTCGTCAGCTATCCCAAGGCGCTCGCCGATCCCAACGGCGTGATGCTCTACACGAGCACGCTGGCGGGCCTGCAGTTCAAGGTGCCCACCGCCACTTTGATCACCCCGGGAGAGGTCAACATCTACTCGCCGCGCTGGTCGCCGAACGGCTCTTGGATCGCCTTTCAGCGCCTGGACTTCGATGCCGGCACCGTCGAGATCGTACTGACCGACCCCGACGGAACCACGTCGCAGATCCTCGCCACCTTGCCGCTCGAGACCACCGGACGGGGCATGGGCTGGCTGCCGGGCACCGCCGGCGACCGGTTGCTGGTCGAGCGGGTCGTCCCCGGCGGGGGTCCCTTCTACCTGGAAACGGTCCCGGGAGTCGGCCCGGCGGCACCCATGGAGCCGCTCTTCCACGCCGCGCTCAGCTGGATGCCCCCCGCAGACTTCAGCGACGTACCCACGGACGCGCCGAACGCCGAGGCCATCTACGATCTCTCCGCCTTTGGCGTGCTGGGCGGGTACGATGACGGCACCTTCCGGCCCGGTAACCCGGTTCTGCGCGCCCAGTACGCGAAGATGATCACCATCGCCTTGGCTATCCACGACGCCGCCTGGACCGGTTGGAACAACCCCCACTTCCCCGATGTTCCTCATCCCGCAACACAGACGGAGAGCGCACGCTACCCCTTCGACTTCGTCGAAGAGGCGGCCGCCGCTTCCCTCGTTCAAGGATACACCGACGGCAACTTCCGTCCCTGGCAACCGATCTCGCGGGTTCAACTCGCCCTCATGATCTCCCGGGCAGGAGCTTCCGAGCTGACACCGGCGGGCGCCGCCGCAACAAGCGCCTTCCAAGACTTGGGTGGGCTGAGTCCAGAAGCCAAAAACGCGATCGCCCTTTGCTACGAGAACGGCATCATCTTCGGCAAGGCTCCTGGCGTGTTCGGCCCCTACGAACAGGCCACGCGCAACCACGTGGCGCTCATGACCTGGCGATTCATGAAGGCCCTAGGCATGGCCGAATAGGCGAGCACCATGGGAGCCACGGGGGCTCTCGGACAGAGACCGGCGGCTGAACGCGGGGCGACGGCATCATCCGCCCCTCGCTGCTCGTGGACGGCCGGACCGAGGTCGCGGGCGTAATCTACCTCTTTGGCCCGGTCCGGGAGCCCACATCAACCCCGCCGTGACCCTGGTCTTCACGCTCGCCGGTTCTTCGAGATGCGAGTAATCCCCCTCCTCCATGCGCTCGCCCGTGGCCTGGAGGAAGACGTCATCGGCAAAGACCAGACTGATGGCCTCCTGGCCCACCTCCCGCTTGAGCTCCCGGGGCGAGCCTTGGGGCGCCTGGGTTCCATGCATGAAGAGCCGCGAAACCGGCGATAAACGGCTTGTTCGAAAGCAATCACCGGACCGGGCGAGGGCCGCCGCAAGGGGCGCCGGAGCCGGAAAGAAGGAAAACCCATGGCTCTCGCTAAATGGATCGTGGACAGGGCACACTCCAACCTGACCTTCCACGTACGGCACATGGTCATCGCCCGGATCAGCGGCACGTTTGACCAGTGGAATGCGGACCTGCGGCTCGACCCTGACGACCTGGAAGCCTCCGAGATCGAGGTCACCGTGGATACGGCGAGCATCGACACCCGCGAGGCCGCCCGGGACACACACCTGCGCTCCGAGAACTTCTTCCAGGTCGAGGAGCACCCGCGCATGACCTTCAAGAGCAAACGGATCAAGAGAAAAGACGACGAGCACGTCCGCGTCTGGGGCGATCTCACCATCCGCGGTACCACCCGAGAAATCCCGCTCGACGTTCACTACAGCGGCCGCCTGACCGATCCCTGGGGTAACGACCGCGTGGGCTTCGAAGGCCGGACCGAGATAAACCGCAAGGACTTCGGGCTCGAGTGGAACACGACCCTCGAAACCGGTGGAGTGCTCGTCGGCGAAAAGGTCGAGATCACGGTGGACCTCGAGGCCACTCGACAAAAAGACGAGGAGGCATCATGGCCGAACCAATAGTGCGCGCGGTCCGCGTGCACAAGACATACGATACCGGCAAGATCAAAGTCAATGCGCTGCAAGGCGTCGATCTGACCATTGAGCGCGGTGAGATGGTGGCCATCGTCGGCCCGTCAGGTTGCGGCAAGACCACCCTGCTGAACGTGCTCTCGGGCCTGGACGACCTGACCGCGGGGGAAGCCTACATCGAAGGCGAACCTCTGCAGAAGATGTCGGACCGCAAACGCACGCGCTACCGCGCGGAGCGCATGGGCTTCGTCTTTCAGTTCTTCAACCTGCTGCCGGTGCTCTCGGCCGCCGAGAACGTCGAGTTGCCTCTGCTTGTCGCCGGCGTCAAGCCCGGGGAGGCTCGCGACCGAGCCGCCGATGCGCTCGCGCTCGTGGGGCTCGCCGGAGAGGAAGACAAACGTCCGGCGGAGATGTCGGGCGGTCAGCAGCAAAGGGTGAGCATCGCCCGTGCCTTGGTAAATCGGCCAGCCATTGTCTGGGGCGACGAGCCCACCGGTAGCCTGGACAGCGAAAACTCCGGCGACATCATGCAGCTGCTCAGACAGCTGAACGAGGAACACAACCAGACCTTCGTGCTGGTGACCCACGATCCTACCGTTGCTGCGGCCACCGACCGGATCATCCGCATGCGCGACGGTCTGATCGAAGACCATGGGAGCGTCGTCCCCGCGACCGCAGGAACCGCTCTCCCGACGCCTCGCGAAGCGCAGCCGAGCGACAGAAGGGCCGGCGTGACGGAAAAGAGCAGCGCCCCCATCTCCGCCGAATTCCAGGGCTAGGGAGGCGGCGTCATGCAGAAGCTTTTTGGAGTGCCTATCGACCAGCTGATGATCGTGCTGGTCGCCATCTTCTTTCTGGGTGTCCTAATCTTCGCGATAGCCGCCCTGCGCAACCGGGTCGTGTTCAAACTCGCGGTGCGTAACATTCCCCGGCGCAAGACGCAAACCGGCCTGATCATCCTCGGACTGATGCTGGCGACCCTGCTCTTCTCGGCCGCGTTTGCCACCGGGGACACCCTGACCAACAGCATCAGGCATCAGGCCCTGAGCGAGATCGGACAAACCGACGAGATCGTACGGCCGGAGGGAGCGGCGGCCACGCCGGCCGCTCCCGGTGCCGTCGAGACCTCCGACTACTTCTCGGAGGACGTTGCCGCAGAGGTGCAGGACGCCCTCTCGGGGATGGCCGAGGTCGAAGCGGTGGTGCCCGCCCTGCGTGAGTCGCTGCCCGCCTTCTCGCCCCAGGGCGGGCTGAGCGAGCCCCAACTCGCCGTAACCGGCTTACCCTCCGAGGGACCGCAGATCGGGCGGCTGGAAGCGGCCGACGGCAGTGCTCTCCAGGTTGCCGAGCTCACCGAGGATCAGGCCTACGTGAGCGCCCAGGCCGCTGAAAACCTGGACGTAGCCCTGGGCGACCAGATTCAGGTGTTCGCGGGACCGCAACCGCGTTCTTTCACCGTCGCCGGAATCTACGACCAGGGGGAACACCCCGCGGGAACGGTTTCAATGGTCGTCAGCCTGCCTGTCGCCCAGGATCTCATGGGCGCGGACGGCCGGCTCAACCGGGTGCTGATCAGCAACGAAGGCGGCGCCGTGCAGGGAGCAAGACACACCGACCTGGTCGTCTCGGCGTTGGAACCCGTGCTCGCGGGCACCGATCTGGAAGTCGCTCCCGTTAAGCAGGACGCGCTCGACGAGGCAGACGAGGCGGGAGCCAGCTTCTCCACCATCTTCATCCTCTTCGCGCAGTTCTCGGTGGCGGCCGGCGTCCTCTTGATCTTCCTGATCTTCGTAATGCTGGCGGCCGAGCGCAAGCACGAAATGGGCATAGCCCGTGCCGTCGGCGCGCAGCGAGGACACGTCATTCGCGTGTTTGCCTTTGAGGGGGCCGTTTACGCAGTGCTGGCCGCAGCGGTGGGCAGTCTGCTCGGCGTCGCCGTGGGCTACGCCATGGTCTTCATCTTGCGGACCGCCTTCAGCCAGATCGCCGAGGCCAACGGTTCGCTAGAGCTGACCTTTGCCTTCAACTGGAAGAGCGTGATCATCGCCTACACCCTGGGCGTGGTGCTGACCTTCTTTGTGGTGGTCGTCTCCTCCTGGCGCGTCAGCCGGCTGAACATCGTCCGAGCGGTGAGGGACATCCCGGAACCCCGCATCCGACGACGCAGCTGGAAGAACCTGGTGATGGGTATCGCACTCCCCCTTATCGGCGTGCTGCTCGCCGTGAGCGGGCTACAGAGCACGCAGTACGGCCCCTTTAGCCTGGGTGTGTCCCTGGTCATCATCGGCCTCCCGCTGTTGGCCCGCCGCTTCGGCCTGCCCGAGCGTGTTGCCTTTACCGCAGCCGGTGCGGGCCTCCTCGCCTTTTGGCTGATGCCTGCCTCGGTACTCGAATCCTTTCTCCCCGAGATGGAGCAGGGAATCGAGATGTTCTTCCTCTCCGGGATCATGCTGGTGATCGGCGGGGTCTGGGTGGTCATCTTCAACAGCCAGCTGCTGCTCTCCCTCGTGGTGGCGGTGTTTGGCCGCTTCAAAGGAGCGCCCCCGGTCCTCAAGACGGCGCTGGCCTATCCCATGCAGAGCCGCTTCCGCACCGGGATGACCCTGGCCATGTTTTCGCTCGTGGTATTCACCCTTGTGGTGATGTCCTTCATCACCGCGGCCCTGGGGCAGGTGTTCTCCGATGAAGAGGGACTGTCCGGCGGCTACGAGGTCCGGGCGACGAGCGGCCTACTGAATCCCATCGAGGACATCCGCGCCGAGATCGCCGCCGCTAGCAGTTCGGGTGCCACCGGCGGCTCGAATCCAGATGAACCGGGAACCACTCTCGATCCCGAAGACTTCATCGCCATCGGCAGCGTCTCCCTTTCCCTGGTCGAGGCTCGGCCGAGCGAGGCTGAGATCCAAGCCGAGGAGATCGGCCTGCAGGGAGCGGATCAGGGCTACCTCGATTCCGTTGGCTACGGCTTTGCCCTAACCGCCCCGGGCTACGAAGCGGACCGCGCTGTCTGGCAGGGCCTGACCGAACCGGACACCGTCGTGGTCTCGGCCGCCTTGGTGCCCACCCGGGCAGACTTCTCGCAAGGAGCGCCCGAACCGCCCTTCCGCTTCAACGGCTTCTACGTGCAGGACGACGTCCTTCCCGACGACGTGATGATGACGGTGACGGATCCGGCCACCGGCGAATCCCGAGAGCTACGGGTTATCGGTGTCATGGAAACGCTCGCCATCTACACAGGGATGGCCATCACCTCCGAGGACACGCTCACAAGAATCGTGGGAGAGCCCGTCCCCCCCAGCTCGTTCTGGTTCCAGCTCGCGCCGGACCGTGATCCCGAAGTGGTCGCCCGCACGCTCGAGAGGACGTTCCTCGCCAGCGGGCTGCAGGCCGTGTCGACCGGACAGGAGATCGAGGAGTTCTCTTCGGCCAACGTCATGATCAACCAGCTGCTGCAGGGCTTCATGGCACTGGGACTGGTCGTGGGGATAGCCGCTCTGGGAGTGATTGCGACCCGCTCCGTGGTCGAACGGCGACAGCAAATCGGCGTGCTCCGCGCCATCGGTTTTCAGCGGGCTATGGTGCGGAACTCCTTCCTGCTGGAATCCTCCTTTATTGCGCTGCTCGGTATCGGTCTGGGCTTGGCCCTAGGCTTCGCGCTCTCCCCGCAGATCGTCAGCGCGATGGCGGAGGACTTCGACGGCCTGCAGATGGTGATCCCTTGGGGAACCACCTTGATAGTCGTGGGTGTGGCCTATGTCGCCGCCCTGATGACTACTCTCTACCCTGCACGTCAGGCCGCGGCCATCTATCCGGCCGAGGCACTGCGGTACGAGTAGTCCCGGCTCGTGGACCTCCTGCTCGCCTTTGCCGTAACCCTGCTGGCGGCCGTCCTCATCTCCGACCTGGCCGACCGCACGGTCCTGAGCACCGCGGTTCTGTTCCTGGTCGTGGGCTTCGTCCTGGGAAGCGGGGTTCTCGGCATCTTGCCGGAGAATCCCAATGATCCCCTGGTCAAGACCCTGCCCGAGCTCGCGCTCTTCGCGATCCTCTTTACCGACGGCATGCGGGTGGGCCTACGGGACCTCTCTTCGGCATGGCGTCTCCCCGGACGGGCTCTCTTCTTCGGCCTGCCCCTGACCATGATCCTGACCGCCGGCATGGCCCATCTCCTCACCGACCTGACCTGGGTTGAGGCTCTGCTCTTGGGCGCGGTCCTCAGCCCCACCGACCCGGTGTTCGCCGCAGCCATCGTGGGCCGCGAGGGCGTGCCCTACCGCCTGCGCCACCTCCTCAACGTCGAGAGCGGCCTCAACGACGGCCTCGCGCTGCCCGTGGTGCTCATTCTGATCGACGTCGTCAGCGAGGACCCCATTCAGCTGGGCTCCGTACTGCTCGAGCTGCTCGCCGGGATCGCCCTCGGCATCGCGATCCCCTATGTGTTCATCAAGCTCGAGGAAACCCGCTTCCTCTCCGCTTCCAAGGGGTACCAGCCGCTCCACGCCCTCGCCCTGGGGCTCGTCATCCTGGCGATCACCCTGATCACGGGGGCCAACGAGTTCCTCGCCGCCTTCGCCGGCGGCATGACGGTGGCAACCATCTCCTCGGCGGTGCGGGAGGACTTCCAGCAGTTCGGGGAGTTGGTGGCCGAGATCCTCAAGCTGGTCTCGATCATGGTGTTCGGGGCGCTCATCTCCACCGAGGTTCTCGTCGCCGACGTCGGCTGGACCGGCTGGATCTTCGCCTTCTTGGTGATCTTTGCGGCCCGGCCCATTGCCATCCTCCTGTCTCTCCTTGGCAGCCGGCTTGACCGCCGCGAGTGGGCCGCGGCCGCCTGGTTCGGGCCGAAGGGGTTCGCTTCCCTCGTCTATGCACTGCTGGTCTTCCACACCCCCTCCTCACAATCGTCACTGATGTTCCACCTGAGCGCCCTCGCCATCGGGCTCTCGATCCTGCTGCACTCCTCGACCGACGTGGTGACGGCCAAGTGGCTGATGAAACACGTGAAGGACGGTGACGCAGCAGGTTCTTAGCGGGGAACCCACCAAATCGCCTCCGTCGGTCCCTGTTGATAGCTCTTCTTCACAACCCCTAGGAACTAGGTTTTGCTCACCCGACCCCCGGGTAGCGCCGGATCTGTCCGAGCACCGCGACGGTCGAGCGCATCCTCGATTGATCCTCACGGCACAAGCGTTCTGGACCGTCGACTGGAAAGAGAAAGGCGACCGTCGCCAGTTGCCACCAGACGGCCGTCCCAGCGAGTGAGGAGATAGGATGGCCGAGAACGCCTTCGCCGGCTCTCCCGAGGTCACGGGAGGGTCTGCCCAGCCGCCGGTCGAAGACGAGCGGCGCCGCGACCTGCACAGGACTTTCGGTGCCGGCCCGGAGACCGTCACCGGCATCCAGACCAGCTATGAGCACGAGGACCGCGCCGCGCGTTGGTGGCTCGTCAGCAGCGTCTTCTGGTTCGTGGTCGTCACCACGTTCGGCCTCATCATCGCGACGGAACTCGCGCAGCCGGAGGCCTTTCAAGGGATCAGTTGGCTGGTCTTCAGCCGGGTGCGCCCCTCCCACGTCGAGGGCGTAATCTTCGCCTGGCTGACTATGATGTACTTCGGCGCGATCTTCTACTTCTCGCCCCGGCTGCTCGGCACGCGCGCCCTTTGGAGCGAGCGCCTCGCCGTCTGGACGGCGGTCATCTACAACCTCACCCTCCTCTACGGCTTTATCGCCATCCTGGGAGGCGGTTCGACCGGCCGGGAATACGCCGAATTTCCCTGGATCGTCGACATCTTCGTCATCGGCATGTTCATAAGTTCTCCGTGATGAGCGCGACGCTACTCGCCGTCTATCAGGTCCGGCTTGCGCGCGGTCGAGCCGAGAAGCAGCTTGAAGCGCCGCAGTAAGCTCTTGGCGCTGACCGCCCTCGGGGTCGCCTTTCTGGCCGCCGGCGTTCTTCCCCTCACCCTACTCGCCATTCCCAACCCGCCCCAATACCAGGGGGTCAGCGTCATGGCAGAGCGCGGCGCGTACGTCCTCGACGAAGGACAGCTGTACCGGCTGTACCCGCACCCTGCCGCCGAGGACGGGTTTCCCGAGGAGACCGTGAAGGTGGGATCGGCCGCCCAGATAAGGGTGCGGTCGCGGCAGTACGACGAAATCGGTCGCTACCGCCTCATGGAGTACGCTTCTAGACAAGCAGTCCCCCTCGAGCCCGTCATGGACGATAGCCGGATCCTGCGGTTGGCGCCTCGGCAACCTCTAGCTCCGGGTCTCTACGAGTTCGCATCGGTGAAGGATTCGATGTATGGAGAGGAGGAGTTCTACTACTTCGAAGTGTCTGCGTCTGGTGGCGACGAGCCCAATGACGGTTCCGCCTCTGTTCCGGCCCCCGCGATCGCGAGCGCTGAGCGGGCCAGATGAACGCCGAGACTTGGGTGGAGCACTACCGCAAGAGCCTGACCTTCGAGGTGATGGTCTCAAGCGCGTCCGACGACGAGGACGACTGACCGTTGCCCAAACGGCGACGTACACTAGCCCGGGCGGCCCCACTAACCGCTTGCCTACTCCTCGCGCTGATGCTCACCGGCACGGGGCCGGCGCTGGCCCACTCGGAGCTCACCGGGATCGACGTGAAGACCCAGGCCGCCGAAGCCGGAGCTCCCGCCTCTATGGTCCTCACCTTGAGCTTCAGCGAAGCTATCGACCCCGGCTTTGGACGCGTGGACGTGGTGGGGCCGGATGGACGCCGGCTCACAGTGACGGACGTCGCGGCGACCGAGGATCTGCGGCACATGACGGCGCGAATCGTGCCGCCGCCCCCGGCCGGCGCCTACACACTCGGCTGGTTCGTTCGCTCGCGCGACGGCGATGCCTCGAACGGCTCCTCGGAACTGACCGTGTCGGCCGAGGGCGGGCAAACGGCCGTGCTGCCTCCCGTGAACGCCCGCGACCCCGCCTGGCAACCGCCGATGACCTGGCGAATGACTACGGTCTCCGCCCTCCTGCGCTGGCTCAACTACCTGGGCGCCGCTCTCTTCGTCGGTACCTTGCTGTTCCGACTGCTCATCTGGCCGGCAGCCCGGGGCGACGCGCGCTCCGGCGGCGGATCGGTGTTGGGCGGTAGAGCCGGCGGGACCGCGGGCGGCGGCGGGACCGCGGGCGGCGGCGGGACCGAGGCCCGCGCCATGCCCGGCTTTCAGGCCCTCCTCTTTGCCGGCCTAGGGACCATGTTCTTCGCCAACATCTTCCTACTCCTGTTGCAGGCTTCGTTCCTACAGCTCGCGACCCTGCAACCCGTGGACACGGCCTCCCCTGTCCCACTCGATCCTTCGGGGCTGCAGCGCACGCGCACGGCCAATGCGCTGGGAGACATCTTCAGCACCTTCGCCGGCGGCGTATGGATCGCGCGTATGGCACTGGTCGCGGTGCTGGCCGTCTATTTGTGGCGCTTTTCGGACCCCCGTTCCGAGCGAGACCCCAGATTGCTCGCGGCCCTGCTTGGCGGTCTCGGGCTGCTCTTGACCATCAGTCTGAGTGCCCACGCTGCCTTCGTCCCCGAGACGTTCGGCCGGGCGGCAGTGGCGGTTCTGATCGATTGGAGCCACCTCGTGGCTATGTCGCTATGGTTGGGGGGGCTCCTCCCCCTGCTTCTGGCCCTGAGAAACGGGGGGCGGAGCACCGGCGGGCCGACCGAGGCAGCCCTCCTCCTACTGCACCGTTTTTCTGCGCTGGCGCTGGTTTCGGTTGTCTACCTGGCACTCTCGGGTCTCGCCTCTTCGTACTTCGAGGTCGGCGATCCCGCCCTGCTCGTCCGCACGGCCTACGGGGTGACCCTGAGCGTGAAGCTGGCCCTAGTGGCCGTCCTGGTCCTCTTGGGTGCGCTCAACCGGTTCGCCCTCATCCCCCGCGTCCGTGAGACCGGCCGATTGAGTGGGTTCTCGAGGAGCCTACCGGTTGAGATCGGCTTTGGGTTGCTGCTCCTCTTCTCGGTGGCGATGCTCGCCAGCCAGGGCGCAGCCACGAGCGCGTGGCCGGCCCACGAGGCCCTCGGCGTCGCCGAGCAGAGCCAAGTCGGGGACACGTCACTCCTGCTACGGGTCGCACCCGGCGCCACCGGCGAGAACGCAGTGGCGA
>Ga0209386_1000231_pt1 | contig 28902 bp, 27 predicted proteins | sample NGEPertwo_FD_184510 | JGI IMG/M metagenome (GOLD analysis project Ga0209386, IMG submission 184510) | Arctic peat soil microbial communities from the Barrow Environmental Observatory site, Barrow, Alaska, USA - NGEE Permafrost154B-two... | ecosystem: Environmental > Terrestrial > Soil > Wetlands...
CGAACCTTTGTCAAATAGTCAATACAATCTTGATCTGTCCTAAACATATCTTCAAATTCCAATTGATTTCCAGGATATTTCATTCCGTAAAGATAATTCGTTACGGGAGATGATTACATACCCATTTTATAAAAATAATCAAAATAATAAATATCGACAATTATATGTTCACAATGCATTTAATGATCTTCCTATGGAGAATGTTATAAGTAATGTCAAAACAACATTCAATTATTTATTGAATAATCCAGAGGAGGATCAAATAGTGATTTTGGATAAGGCAAAAGCGATTAATGACGGAATATATTCTCCGTGTGGCCTTGATAAAAAATACAATAATAAAGGATCTATTATTTGTAAGAAATTTGCAATTATATCAGATTCAGTAATTATTAATATAATATTATCGATTAATACTTATGGAAAACCATTATGCGATAAAAACGACATGGATTCCTTAAAAAAAATTGAAGTTATGATATTACCTATGTTTTATATGAGATATATGCTTGAACTTGAACTGTATTTTATTCGATTTTATCAAGATACTAAATGCACCAAATGCAAAGGAATTATTTTAGGTGATAATTAAATAAATCAAGCACTTAGACTTTTATTGTGTGGGTCAATGGCCTGCTTAACTTGAATTTGTATTCAAAAAGATCTGTAAAGTTAGTTTGTAGACTGGACAAACTTATCTCCTGTTTTGGGGCACTTTTGAAATTGCTTTGCGAAATGGTCTTCTCCATTTCGGCAATAAGCTGTCTATAATCAGCGATCTTCCTTTTTAAAATAAATTCACCTGAAAGGAAATGTTCAATGTTCTTTTGATTTTTGTTCGTCAATGCTTCTGTTCCGAGAAAAGCCAAAAGTAGAGAATTAGATCTGTTTTAGCCTGATAAGTCGGGGTATGTTATCCTTTTGCTGGTCTAATGACCATTCGCTTCTGTCAGGCGTCATGTTCGAAAATTCAGTCACTTTTTCCAACAAATCAAGTGATGTATATTGGCTGGATTTATTCATAATTTTTAAGGTTTGGAATAAGTATTTTTTCAATTCTCTCTTTCAATCTGATTTTCATATCATAGAACATTTTTGTAAGTTCTATTTCTGCCATCTCTTTCTTGTTAATCAGTTCCCGGTTGATTATTGGCAACTGGAATGATTTAATATTAATGTCAATTCCATTCGCCAATTCATCCTTAATTATAATTTCGGTCTCCTCTTCATGATAATCTTTAATGGTGTCAGGATAAAATAGTTTGATTTCATTTATTTTAAACCTTATCGCATAAGCCAACATTTGATACAGATCATTTTGTGAAATACCGCTTTTTGAGTCATTCGCGTCCGCATATATGATTTTGTATTTTGTATCGGCAATAATCTTCTTCGAATCTAATTCAAGATACAGGTCCGGACGTAAAAGAAAGATTTCATTCTGATCCAGGTAGTTTGTAGTTGACTGAGCCCTCGCTTTAACTGCCTCAATCTCTTTATCAATAAACCCAAAAATAAAATCTTCAAAGACATATTCCATTGGAAGCAGGAAGGCAAAAAGTTTTAAATCGTTTTTGTAATCAAGCGAAATGCTGTTTTTTAAAAATAAGTAGCAGTAGTCTCGAACTGTTTCAAAACTGCCAAAAATTGGATTAAATTGAATATTCGAACACTCTTCGGCCGTTGCTCTTGAATCACTCACTTCATCAAGTATGAATAAAATTTCACGCAGGTTTTTTTTGTTGTCCGGACTTGAAGTGACATTAAAAAGCAAAGTGGTTACATACTTTATGATTCTGTTGAATTTATTATCGACAACGAATGCATCATAAACGCAATTCAGCTTATGCCAATTTCCTTTTGCCAGATTTTCATGGATGTATACTTTGGTGTTCAAACGTCCTTTTATATAAGAAAGCTCATTTTCAACCTCTTCGTATTGTTGGTAGACAGAATTAGACAATAACTCTCTCGTGTACTTTGAGAACAAATAGATTAGTATTTCAAAGAAATCACTTTCTAACCTACCAAGCGATGTTTGATAATTAGGGAATTTGATCTTTCGGCAATAACTCAGCCACCACAAAATATGGTTTTGAATGACGTTAATTTCAGTTAAAGAGTAATCCCTGTCACCATCGAAAAATATCTTGGGTAAAAGGTTTATTTTTTGACCTTCAAAATGAATTACGCCTACATACTTGTTTGATTTAAGCTCTTTAGTTTTATTTATAAATTGGATAAATTGCTGAATTTCAATTTTTCCCGTTTCATCGCTGTAATAGAAACCGGTTTTTTCTCTTTTATTCCAAATGTCATCCAAAAAGGTTTCCAGACCCTGAAATGAGCCTTCAAATTCTTCTTTATTCTGGTATTCAAAAAGATTAATCATAGCAATCCGTTAATCTTTAAAGGCCAGGAATCTGGTTCAACGGATAGACCCGCTCCCATTAAAATCCCTTTAACTTCCTTTTCGTCATTCATAAAATACTCCAGCAGAAGCGGTATTACTTTTTTATTCATACGTTCAACAAGATCTTTATTGTCTCCCATAAAATAGGAATGTCCGATTTGAAAATCATGTCCTTTTAGTTCCTTAATCCGTTTATTGATTTTTTCCAGAATTTCCACATCATAGATCTGGTGGCCTTCAATTTCATAAAGCGGATACATCGGTTCAAATTCAAACCTTCGCCTTAGGGCAATATCAAGAAGGGCAATTGATTTATCAGCTGTGTTCATCGTACCAATGATGTACAAATTAGAAGGTACAATAAACTCATCCCCGGATGGTAAAGTGCATCTGAGTGGAATTGCACCATGAGATCGTTTATCACATTCAATCAAGGTAATCAGTTCTCCAAAAACCCTTGAAATGTTTGCCCTGTTTATTTCATCAATGATGATAACAAAGTTTTTGCATGTAACATGCTCTACACTACTCTTGCCTTTTTTTAATAAGACGGATAGAATGGGGTTGTAATACGGCTGGAGCCCGCCAATAATTAGGTCGTTTTCTCCTTTATCATACATTTTACGCAGTGTTGCAATACTCAGGGAGTGTTTTGAATCACCGTCATTTTTTCTAAACTCAATTGATTTAGAGGTCACAACATTAATATAGAACGAAACTTTCTTCATTGGAACTTCAATTTCTTCTACTTCCTCTTTACTTAATGGAGAAATAAATTCATTGAAAACTATATCAAAACTTCGTTTTGCTTCGCTTGGTTTTTCTGAATCTGTTATGTTCTTTAATGCTCTATCAGCAATTCTTTTGAAAACTCCGTCCTTTCTTTCAAAAGTCAATTCTGGTCCATTGTCTACATCTGGTCTTAAGCCCTGAATAAAATCTTCATAACTGTAGTTTTGATGAAAGGTAATGAACTCTATCCGGTCTCTAAGATGTTCATTAAAAATTCTTAGTGCCTCACTATAATCAGTAATTATTTTATTATCAATTATTTGGGCAGCACGAATGATGGTGTTATAAGTTTTACCTGTTCCTGGAGGGCCATAAAGGATTTGATTTAATGGATTTGAATGATGGTGTTTATCAGTATGCTTTTCGACAACTTCCTTAATAGGTGGTTGTTTATCAGGAACATCAATCCTATTTTTTAGCTTTTCCTGCATATCCGAAAATTCCTCTTGACTGATGCGATGAGCAATAAACTCAGGATTATCCGTTTTTATTTTTTCAATCTCAGCATCAATAATTGGAAGGATTACTTCGATATCCTTCGATACATCTTCCAACATTTCAGGTATATTATCATAAGTGAGCTTGTGGCTTTTAGACCTGTAATTATAATAGTTCTGTTTATCAGAGCTTTTCTTCCTTAGCCCAATCTTATTACTTATTGGTTTTTCCAAATTTTGAACCAGCTTGAGAGCCAATTCATTTTGTATACTATCCGGATTTTTAGTTTGGTTAAACTCTATGTAGTAAACCAATTTGTCTTCATTTGAGTAGATGAAAATGACGTTTATCAAATCACTTGATGAACCGGGGTAACCTGTTTTGATATACCAAAAAGTCGTACCAAAGTATTTGCTCTTTTCCGTACCAATAAAGTAGTTTTTTTCAGAACCTTTTGTAGCTTTTTTTCGCAATGAGAAAGTAAACTCATTGTTTTGATTGTGTTTTGCCATCAACCAATTATAAACCTCTTTTTCGTAATCCTGATATGTTATCATAACAAAATAATTTAAACATAATTCCTCCCACCATCAATCTCAGAAACAAAACATCTCGTGCCTATCAAAGATTGGCATTTTTTTCAGTAAGTTTTCGATCAGATTGAATATGATTTCGAATTCATTTTCAAATTTGATCAAGATATTGTCATTTGTTGGCAACCTGATTTTCATTTGCCTGAACTTTTCTTTTGTCTAAACAGGTATCAAAATTTCAATCTGTTCACTGTTCTCTGCATTCAATATCATAGGTTTAGCTTTATAAAATCAATAATTATTGTTTGATTCCATTATCCAAAATTCTTTACCGCATTCCCATTCACTTCGTCAATAATCCGGACAATCTTGCCCACCTGTGCATCATCAAAAACTCCTGTTATACCCTGGTCGTTGATCTCCGTAAAAGGAGGTTCAAATAGCATTTCCTTATCAATCATCCCATTCTTACTAAGAAAGGAAATAATGTTGTTGATGAATGTAATCTGATCAGCCGATAGGTTTCCTGATTGAATAAATTCTGAAAACAATTCATTGGCAGTTGATTTTTCCAAACCCAACAAGCTTCTGATAAATTTGCCCAATGGTAAATCATCGCCATATTCTTTACGGTAATCAGCTTCGGTGCCAAAATTACCTTCAAAAAGCATCTTCTCAAGCAATTTTAGTTCCTCATGCGTAATCTGTATATTGTTTTGAATTTTATGGATAACCAGGTAATCTTCGTTTTTCCGTATAAAGCTTTCAACCCTGTTCTTATAACTTTGCAGGCTCGTATAGGGTTTGATTATATCAACTTCCGTAACTTCACCCAGTGTATCTTCAAAACCGGTATAAACAGGTTGCTGGCGCTCTGTGTCAATGAATTTGATTAAATCACGTAGATCCATCCGAACCTTTTCCAGTCGTTTGAGAGACACATCCTGCCAGAACTCATCGGTTTGGATCGCCTTAATCGTTTCAATTTTTTGATTAACGGCCGGAATATTTTTCTTTTTCATCAATAGTGCACCAATTGAGCCAATCCGCCTGATCAAGTTCACCTGTTTTGTGTTATTTGCGAGAATGGCCAACTGTAAATTAAGCACAATCAGATCAAACCGTTTTGCAGTTTCATCATTATTATCTGCAATGGCTGGCAAGTTGGAGAGGTGGCTGCAAATCTCTGCAAAATCACCCTTGCTGATGTTTTCCCATTTATCCCGGTGTGTAAACCGGTTGACCAATCTTAATGCCTTTCTTACCACAAACCGATTGTGGTCGAGTGTTGCAATTAGAAGATGTAATTCGTCGATATAGGTTTTTGCAAGCTGAAGATCATCATCGGTTGATTCTTCCCTCGACCTTAATGTTAATGCGATGTCCAGTTTGGTTTCGAATAACAATTGCGAAATCGATCTTGGATTGGTTGGGATCATTCCTTCCGGGAATTCCTGGAAAAATTCAAAATTCTCACAAAAATCAAAGATCAGAAAATATTCTTTGTCTATTGTCGGACCAAATAAGTTAAGGTATAGACGCGTTCCCCTGCCAATCATTTGCCAAAACTTGGTGGCTGATTTTACAGGCTTGAAAAATACAAGGTTGACGACCCTCGGTGCATCAATTCCGGTATCCATCATATCGACTGAAACGGCAATATGAGGTTCTATCTCTTCCGAATGAAGACAAAACAGTTCGAGTAAGTCCTGGGCTTTGGGTTCGTAGTTATCGATTACGCGTAAGAACTTACCGCTATATTCGGGATAGTTTTTATTAAAACGTTTTTCGATAAACAGGGCATGGTTATGGTTTCTGGCAAAAATGATGCTTTTTCCAAGTTTATCGCCGCCTTGTGTTTTGAGGCCGTTTGTCATCAGGTAATCCAGCACTTTGTCAACAGTGTCGGTATTAAAAAGCCACGAGTTAATGGCATTGCCATCAATCTCTTCAGCAGCTTCTCCTGTCGTAGGATCACCAAATTTCTCTTCGTATTCCGCTTTTTCCGCGTCTGTAAGGTCTTTGTACTTGACCCCTTCTCTTGGAAATTTGATAGGTACCGACATTGCCTTAGGCGGAACCAGGTACCCATCACTGACAGCCTGGTTTAACTCGTAGGCAAAAGTGGGGTTGTTATCCTCAATATCAAATAACCCGTAAGTGTTCCGGTCAACTTCTGTTTTGGGAGTGGCAGTAAGGCCAATCAGCATTGAATCAAAATAGTCGAAAATCGCCTTGTATTTTTGATAGACCGATCGGTGTGCTTCATCAATAATGATCAGGTCGAAATGACCCGGTCCGTAAAACCGGCCGTTTTCGGTTTTCAGACTATCAATTTTATTCATGATCGTTGGGTAGGTCGAGAATACAAGGCGCGTACCATTATCCTCCTTTTCCTTCGTCAGATCGATGGCGGACAGGTTTGGCACGTGTTCTTTGAATGCATTTTTTGCCTGGGCGACAAGTGCATTCCGATCCGCCAGAAAAAGTATTCGCTTAGCCCAATTACATTTTGTAAGCATATCAACAATAGCAGCCGAAACCCGCGTCTTTCCGCTGCCCGTAGCCATTACAAGTAATGCTTTCCTGCTTTTACCTTTTAATTTTCTGTCGTGCACGGTTACCAACGCTTCTGCAACACGCTGTATGGCTTCCAACTGATACGGACGACCAACAATATTAGTATCAACTTTAAAAACCCGCAAATCGAGCCGCGATTTCCTCCGGTCAATTAAAAGCTGAAGTTCATCTTTGGTATAAAACCCTGAGATTTCACGTTCAGTGTAAAATGTGTCATCCCATATATTCGTTTCAAAGCCATTCGTATAAAAGATAATAGGACGCTGTCCTTTCATTTGCTCCAGACAGTTGGCATACAATTCCGCCTGATGCCTCCCTTTATAGGCATCGATCATCGTTTTTTTCGCTTCAACAACAGCCAGTGGCAATCCATCATCACCCCAAAGCACATAATCGACATAACCAATACCAGTTGGATTGATGGATTTAGGCATTCCGGCAACTTCAAATTCCAGTTCCCTCCCTTCACGTAAATTTTCCCATCCTGCTTCTTTCAAAAGCAAATCAATGTATATTTTGCGTGTAACCAGTTCGGGAATTAATTCAGGAATGGCTTTATTTTCATCCGGAAGTTTCTTGCGTTCTTCTTTCCGCGCTGAAATCAATTCTTTTTGAAGGTCAAGTTGAAGCTTAAGCAGTTCATTCTCTTTTGCAAGCTCCTCACTTTTTTGACGTTCCTGCTTCAGCTTTTCCGACTGTTCAGCTAATTCATCGGCAATTTTCGAAAGTTCTGCAAGTGTTTTATCTTTTTCTTTACCATCGGGAATCAGGCGCTCATCAAAAGCAGGTATTTCCGGATTTCCTTCGCTATAGTTTTTACTTAGGAAGGAGAGAAACCGGAAAAGACTTTTCAACGAAATAAGCGATTCGTATTGGCTGACCTTCTTCCCATGTGCTGCATTGTTTCCATTTAAACGAACCACATTTATCTCATGGAACATTTGTTGGGTCAGAATATACCGGAAACATTGTTCATGGATTAATGAGGACAGCTTCGTATCGTATGGCAGTGTCAACGCCGAATCATTCTCATACAGCCAATCCACTGCTTTTTCGAGTGCGCTACGGCACAACAAAGCACAATATTTTGGCGCAATAATGGTATTGTTTTCCGCTTCAACAGCATCGCTAAAAATCGCTGGAAACTCTGTATGCAAAAAGCTAAAGTTTGTCATCAGGATCTATTTATCATCATAAATACAGGTCGGTTTTCGATTGCTAATTTAACAAAATTCTTTTCAAAATGCCTAAAATTTGAATTCTTTAAAAGCTTAAAATTTGAAATTTTACGAAACAAGTTTAAACATTGTTACGTTATATTTGTTTTTGAATGTATAATTGTGTTATTTTGTAACAACTAAAAAACGAATCATGTCTGCCTTTATCGGAAAGAACATTAAATTATTCAGAGAAAAAATTGGCGTAAGCCAAGAGGATATAGCTGATTACTGTGGAATAAAGCGAGAGATTTTATCCTATTATGAAAATGGGAAGCGAGAGGTTTCACTGTTACATTTAGAGAAGATAGCCGAGTTTATTAGTATTGATTTGGAAGCATTTCTTGAAGAAAATCCTTCCGAAATGCAGCCTGACTTTGCTCTCGCATTCCGCGCTAATGAATTGACCCCTTCAGATCGCAACCAAATTGTCTATTTCAAAAGGATAGTAAAAAACTATCTTAAAATGAAAACAATTGAAGTGAATGGAATACAGGCTTAAATCTTACGTTGCTGATTTCAGAAATCATTCCGGGTACAGCAGTACCGAACCGGTCAATTTTACCAGCCTTTTGCAGAAGCTGGACATCTTAACCGTATTTAAATCGCTGAGCGACGATTTCTCTGGCCTATCGATAAAAGATGGTGAAAAAAACAAGTTTATGCTTGTAAACTCCAACCATTCTGTAGGACGACAAAATTTTACGATTGGGCACGAATTGTATCACTTGTTTTACGATAAGGAATTTATTCCTCATAAATGCCAGACCGGGTTGTTCCCAAAGAAAAACGACAATGAGAGGATGGCTGATATTTTTGCTTCGCATTTGTTATTGCCTGAAGATGGAATTATTCGATTAATTTCTGACGAAGAGATAGGAAAAGACAAAATAACACTTGCGACTTTGCTTAAAATCGAACAAACCTATGGCTCTTCACGTGCTGCATTGTTGACGCAATTGGAAAAAATGGGATTGACAAGCAAGGTCTTTGATAAAAAACATTTGGCTTCTGTAAAAACAGGGGCTCATCAACATGGCTACTCAATTGATTTGTATGAGCATACCACCGAAAAAGCAATTCTTGGCACATACGGTTCGCTTGCTACTAAACTATTCGAAAAGGATCAGATTTCGGAAAGCCACTATCAGGAATTGATGAAGTCAATCGGGGTTGATGTGAATGAAATTTCAACTGATGAAGACAATTGACCCGGCGAAAAAGATCATTCTTGATGCGGATGTGATTATTCACTTTTGCAAAGGAGGACAATTGGAATTGCTACCTCAAATTTTCCCAAACAAATTGTGCGTTCCTGATATTGTGTATCACGAAGCGTTATCGAGACAATTCAAAACTGAAATTGACGACTTAGTTGATTCAAATCAGGTTGAAGAGTTGGAAATTTTAACCGAAGTAAATGTTTTAATTGAATACAATAGGCTTCAAAGCATTGGACTTGGTAGGGGAGAAAGTGTATGTTTGTCCTATTGTAGATATCACAATGATGTGATTGGGAGCAGTAATCTGAAAGACATCAGGAAGTATTGCGAAAACTATAACATAGTTTACCTCACCACGATGGATTTTTTGGCAGAGGCTTATCGCACGGGCAAAATGGATGATGCCGTATGTGACTTTTTTATCTACAATGTAAAACTCAAAGGCAGCAGATTACCCTACGATACAATTGCAGAATTCCTTGAGAAAAACAAATAACAGAGTCTTATCAGGAATCCTTTTACAATCGCTTTTTAAAGTCAGTTAAATTCCTTTGTTCGCGATTTAAGCGACAACTGGAACCGATTAATAATTTGCCAAAAAAAGTTTCAGCTCAATCAGTTGTTTTTCCGATATCCTTCTCCACTTTTCACCTGCCACTCCGCCACGCATCAGAATGCCCGGATGTGGACTTGCAATCACATTAAATGCTTTACCTCTGATCATGATTGGCTGAATGCCTGTTTGAAGTAACTTATTTGCATCATTAAGACTCACTTTCATTACTACCGATGTGACTTCTTCTCCCAGTAATAAAATCACTTTTGGAGAAGCCAATTCTATTTAATCAAAAAGGTATTCAATGCTTGCTTCTGCCAGTTTCATAAAATCGTCACGATTAGCTGAGAGACCTGAATGGCCCAATTGGTTGTACTTGTTGATATGCCCTTCTTTAAACAGAAATACTTTCACGAGGTCAGTTATCCAGCATTTATCGCGGGGATAATCGAGCTTTTTGAGAAAAAACTCCGCCAGTTCTTCACCCGATTTGACCTGCCGGGTGCGGCCTCCGTCGAAGTAAGTATCGTTGCTAAACGGATAAAGGTGATCTGCAACTGGCACATCATTAATGCTGTTTATCGTATTAAACTGTGCGGTTGGATATGCCCCGACAATCATTAATCCTCCGGTGGCTACATCGATCGGAACATGCACCTTGACCGGATTACCATACAAATAATTGTAGTTCTCCGGAAGGCCAATGTCCGTTTTGTAGTTCTTCCAGCATCTTTGTTGGTATTTCTGAATGATCTCATTCATAAACAGTACTTTTTTCCAAATTAATTCATTACAAATTGAGCAGTAGTATACTTTTTATTACAAGTATCTATCTGTCATGTAATCAATATACTCCTCGTTGCCCTTGTATAATTTTTTTGACATTTTAATGATCAATTCCTGGTAACTAAGAGAATGGAACTTAATATGGTCTTTTTCAGCAATGGCTTTAAATATCGCTATCTCTTTACGATGTTTTACGCCTTCTGTACCATAAACATCATACCACAAATAAAGTAGCCGAAAGGATGATTTGCCATATTGCTTCTTTAAGCCCAATATATGTTTTATCAATTGCGCTGCATGAAGAAATCTAAAGTCATTATCATTTGGTGAAATATTTTCTGCAAACTTTTTAAGCTGAGAAATACCCTTCCATTGATCTGGAATGTCTGTAATATACTTTTCTTTTAAACCTGAATGTTTCCTCGATGAATATGCTTCTGAAAATTTGCACTCAGTGCCATATGCAATTAAATTTGAATCTGGCGAATTTATCATTACAACATCAATATTCGGCTTTTTGGGAAACGTATCGCTAATCTCAAATTTTTCTTCAAATTTAATATCAATCGAGTTTGTATTTTCTTTTGCGCAAAGTCCGCAAGCATAGGCAATATCCGGAATACGACCGATGGTTTTCCAATATTGAAAGATATTTACCCCGAGTACAGAAGACGAATGCAAAGCTTGCATTTTGGATAGTGTTTTTCCTTTCTTTTTTAATTCTCCACCATCACCTTTTTCAAAAGCTTTTATGGTCTCTGGTGAGAGTGGTTCGAAAAAATTATCATTAATGTTTTCGGTGTAAATCATTAATCCTTTTGTAGTTTGACTTCCAACAAGCTTAATGTTTTTTCGGTTTGCCCATGCAATCTGTTTTGCTTGAATAAATTCACGTCCTTTCATAATGTTATATTTTTTGGTTTATAATTGATTTGTAGATCCTCTGTTTAGCGCCTTCCCCAATTCAAAAACTCCCATTGCGCAATCGACAAATTTTCCTTTTCGGCAATCTGTTTTACAGTTTCAACATAATCCAGATAATCCTTTATAGTATCAAGTTGGGTCCAGTCAACCAATACCGTTTTAGCAATATTTTCCAGAATTTTCTTTTTTACAATACCGTCCATTGGACAATGAAAAGGTTCCGGAATTTCATCGACCACATGTATTTCAGGAACAGGTTGATGATTTTCTGCGAAATGCCAATGCGAAAGTGGCCCTGGTGCAGAACCAATTTAAACTGGACAGTTAGCCTATCTGCTAATTCTTGAATCTTGGCTAAATGAACCACTTCGGTTACTCCTTTTTCCTGAATTTTGGTAAGGTACTGATCCAGAAAATCAAATATTGAGGTTTTCAGATTGCTGGTATTGTCGTATTGAAACCGAATTTCTCGTTTATTGGTGAAGGCATCCGGCAATTTATTATAAACCGGATAATTTTTATTTCGGGTTTGCACACCGGCCTGAAAAGAGGCCAACATGCACTCTTCAATTATAAACCTTTTTTTTCTCGAAGTTATTTACCTGTTTCATCATTTATTCATATTTTCTGGACTTAACTACATCTGTGACTTTACAGTTTTAAAAACGGTAAACATACTATCCGTAATTTTCTTGAGCTCCTGAAAACTCACCCAATATTCTCCGCCAATTACTTCTCCATATCTGAATGCTTCTGAATTTGGATCAATTTTGTTTAGCTGTACGAACCAGCTATTGAACCATTTTGGAACTTCTTCGTTGAATCTCTCTTTTGCAATCTTGCGAAGATGATCCATTAAGTGTTCATAATTATGTCTATCGTATGGTCTGTCATATAATGATTTAAGAGCCAATTCAATTGAATGACGATATAGGAATAAGACAGGGTATCCAAAAATATAATTTCCATCACCTAAATCGATTGCGATTCTTACCAATTCATCAGCGGAAGTTTTATACTGTAACGCTAAATCAAATAATGACTGCAAATCAATCATGCCACCAATCAGGAATCCACTATTATTGTATTCATGTTCTGGCCCGGGTTCGTGAATGATAGATTTATTTTTCACATCACCAACTCCCCTTTAAATGCCTTTTGCAACAGGCTATTAAATAAATCCTCCGCCTTTTGCAAACTTGCTTGCGCCTGCTGTTTTTGCTGATCAATCAATTGAATGCGTTCGGCAAATTGGTTTTGAAGGGTGATGGGAGGAACAATTGTTGGTGTATTATTTGCTATAGTTTTATTCATATATGGAACGGTTGTGCTCGATGCCATTCTATGCATATAGAATGTTTGATGAGAAAGATTATACATCAAAAACAAATTGTTTATTCTTTCGGAGCACAGAAATGCATGTAATTGCTGATTTATAACTATTGGATTACTGTTAATACTTATAATACCTAAATCACCAACACATGTCATAATTACACTTCCTTTAGGTATAATTTTGGCCTTAACTACTGCTATTTCACTTTTTGAAAGAGCAATATTTGAAATAGATTTTTCAGTAAACCCCAGATGATTTAAGTCGCCTGTTGTAACCCAGGGTATATCTCCAGTAAAAGATTTAGGTTTATCTCTTCCAGGAACAATACAAGAACAATAGTTAATTGTTGCAGTTTTTTCCCACCCTTTCTCATTCGTCACCGGATCTCCAAACATATCCAGAAATAGCGACTGCGCGAGCTGATCGTATTTTTCGATCAGGGTTTTGGTTTTTTGCCGGTACACATCGGCTGCATCCAAAATGGCAGAAATCTTTTTTTGGGTGGAAAGGGGTATAAGAGGGATTTGGATTTTAAGCAAATCTTTTTGAGTAATAGCCGAAAATGTACTTCCATTGGCATTTTCCGCAATTTTAGTCTCAATACTTCTCAAATAGTAAAGTAAAAATTTAGTATCTATTTTTTCAGAACATCTTATTGCACTTAATCCTCTACCAATACAAGATTTTTCATAGTTGATATTTGTTGGACCAACAGGCGCTCTGACTGAGATTAAAATATCATTTGGTAATGCTATTTTTTGGGGTGCATTACACCAGTTTTTGACGGTTGGATATAAATATCCAAAATCTGTCTTACCTTGAAAAAATGGAATGCCCATACCTGTTGTATTGTATGTAGATGATGGTGGAGATTGACCAGCAATTACTTCACAAACGTCACTTATTTTAACTTTCTTCATCCCAGCAATTCCTCCAATTTTAACAATGCTTCAGAGCGTTCTGCATCAAGATTTTTGATATCCTTAAGAATTGTAATGGGTAAGTCATAAAGTAATTCTTCATGCTCAATTACCTGGTAGCGGTTAATGCTCAAATCCCAGTCATTGACTTTAATTTCGGAAAAAGGAACAAGGAAGCTTTGATCAGTTCGGTTTCGACTCTCTTCATCTTCCAGATGGTTGTAACGGGAAATAATATCGGGAATATCGCTGGCTGAAATCGGGTTGCGCTTATCATCAAGCGAAAAACCATCGGCCTGCATATTGTAAAACCAAACATGATCGGTTCCGCCCGAGTTGGTTTTTGTAAACAGCAAAATTGCGGTACTTACCCCGGCATAGGGTTTAAATACGCCGCTGGGCATCGAGATTACTGCTTGTAGTCGTTGGTTTTCAATTAATTCCTGCCGTATCTGTTTATGTGCGTTCGAAGAACCAAACATCACGCCATCGGGCACTATCACGGCACAGCGGCCACCTGTTTTGAGTGCACGAAGCATCAAACCAAGAAAAAGCAATTCGGTTTTTTTTGTTTTAACGCGCTTCAATATGCCACTTTCGACCGAGTCGTAGTCGAGGCTCCCTTTAAAAGGTGGATTTGCCAGGATCAATGAATACTTGTCAGTCATCGCGATATTCGATTCACTCAGGGCATCTTTGCTGATCAGAATGGGATGTTCAATCCCATGAAGCTGCAAATTCATGGCGGCTATACGCATCATGGTTGAATCGAACTCGTCACCAGTGAACATTTTTGTATTGTAATGCTCCCGAAAGTTCGCATCCATAAACCAATTGGGATGGTATTCGTGGATATATTCTCCGGCAGCGACCAAAAAACCAGCCGTACCGCAGGCAGGATCGCAAATGGTATCGTCTTTCTGGGGCTTCACCATCTCAACCATCATTTTAATAATATGGCGTGGTGTGCGGAACTGTCCGTTGGTGCCCGAAGTCGCGATTTTCGAAAGCAGGTACTCATACAGGTCGCCCTTCGTGTCACGGTCTTCCATCTTGATCTTGTCAATCTGCTGAACAACCATATCGAGCAGTCGGGGTGTCGGGATCATAAACGTGGCCCCTTTCATAAAATCGGCAAATATGGAACCTTTGGCGCCCACATTCTTCATAAAATCGAACACACCGTTCTCCTTCTGAAACAGGCGGTACATGGGTTCGGGATCGATATTTTTGAAGCTGTTCCATCGCAATGGCTTTTCATCTTCGGTGTAAACCGGATCTTTGATCGCAATGCCAACAAGGTTCGCCTGTTTCTCTTTGGTCAATTGAATTTCGTCGAGTCTGCGTATAAAAAGCAGGTATGTAAATTGCTCAATTACAGTTAATGGGTTCGAAATTCCACCGGTCCAGAAATCGTTCCATATCTTGTCAATCTGTGATTTTAATTCTCCTGTTATCATTTATTATCTTAAGTTTTAATACTGGTTCAAATGTACAATGTTTAATCCTCAATCGCAGGCTCAAATTCGGGAAACTCCAAAGCTTTGACATCCGGAATAGCACTGCCGGCAATTCCTTTAACGGAGCCGTACATATTGATGGTATTTGTCACAACCTTTTCAATTTGCTTTTCGCGTTTTTTCCATGTTAAATGCATCGCGCGTTTTTCGCTGTCCAAATCGATTTTCATCTGCGAAAATCCTTCCACAATGGCTTCAACCTGCATGGTGAATGTCTTGCTTGTCAGGTAATCATAGAGCATGTGCATTTTGTCCCCTTTGTTTTCCTGCGAGGTAACAGAATCACTCAGTAGAATAATGGTTTCACGCAATACGAAACAAAGACCTTTAAACTCATCGTATGAACAAATCCAGACTCCGTCCTTCAATCCCATACGTTCCATATTGGCGGGCATTGCCTCCGTAACCAGAACACCGATATCTGCACCTTTGCTGCGAATGTCATCTTTAAATTTCTCGATCCAGCTTGGTTGAAAATCTTTGGTGCGTTTGCTTTCGTAGTAAATGCTTCCGCAGTTCTGGCGGGCCCGTGTGTGTACAACCTGGATACAGTCGCCACCTCGTGCGCCTTTCTTAATTTCATCGATGGTATCGAGAGGAAAGTTACTGGCAAGCCATTCTTCAATCGCCAGTTCCTGAACTTCACCCTGCAATTGCATCGATCCCTGTTCCTGCTTCCGTTTCATCTCTTCGGTGAGTTTTCTCTGGTCCTCCAGCTGCTTTTGAAGTTCACGGATCGCCATTTCATTTTTATCCTGCTCGCTTTTCCGGATCTTCTCTTTTTCTTCGATGAGCTTTTGATTCAATATTTTTTGCGATTCAGCTTCAATGGTATCTTTTAGTTCGCCTTTTTCCCGTTTGAGCTTTTCAATTTCAGCCTTAGTTCTGCTTAACTCCTTCAGTTTTTCTGACTGGTCATTAAGCTCTTTATTCAGCATTTTAAATTGATCGGCCTGTTCCTCTTCAATTTTGGCTTTTACCCTGGTCTCAATCAACTTCTTTTCTTCTTTCAGTTTTGCATCAAGTCTATCCTGGAAGAGTTCATTCTCTTTCTTCTTTTTTTCTTCGAAGGTGGCCTTCTCTGCTTCCAATAATTTTACCTGGGCATCATATTTCTGCTTCTCCTCTGCCTGCTTTGCATTATACTTTTTCTCGATGCCTTCTTCGAGCTGATGTGATAATACATCCTGAACATCGATCTCATTTCCACACTTCGGACAAGTAATTTTTGATTCGTTTTGCATGATAAAAGGTTTTAGTTAAAGATTATCAATGCAAATATGGGGGTGATGTGTGTAGTGGTTGCGCATAGGAAACTATAGATATTTTTCATCCACAAATTTCTTGTACCAGATCAATATATCAACTACTGTAAATAAAACCAACCCAAGTGAATATTTTGTAAGAATACCTTCATTCGTATGAGATGCGCCACTACAAATTTTAGTAATCGGTCCAATTACTCCGCCAATATGGTTGGGCAAAACAGGATCAATAGATCTGTATAAAATCTTTGAACTATTGTTTTCTCTAATTTCCCTTCCGGTCAATCTCAATTCACAGTATTTGAAGTTTATTTGGTCATTTTCGTATCTTAAACATCCTGGTGGAATCAATACATCATCATATTTATTAAGACTTTTGTAAACCGATTCAATTATTTTCCTTAGAGGATTAAAAGTGTTCTTTGACCATGAATTATTTTCAAAGGCTTTAAACACTTCAACTAAACTATCTGCACACTCATGATTTAAATATAAGTTGCCAATTGCTTCAAATGCTTCGGCATATTTTAATCTTATTTTCTCAACATCACTTTCTAAAATTCGTTTTTTAAGATATTCAAACATCTTATTTTCGTCAATTCCCTTCTCGAAAAAAATAGTTGGATCAACAAGACCTTTAATATCAAGATATTTTGATAACACAACATAAGGTATATATTTGCCTTTCCCTTTTCGTTCACTCAAATCTTGAATCGCAAGGACAACATGTGATATATCATCACCCTTTGTATCTTTCTTTTTCCTCCCCTTACCATCAACAATAACAGCCTTATAAGCGCTAAAGTCTTCATTTAATTTTGAAATTGCCTCTTCCCAATTATCACAATAATCTAAATCAAAATTATAATCAGTGTAAGCTCTGTCAATTAATGGTTGAGCATATCTTCCATCATCGTCCACAAACAATACCTTGTAATATGTCATAAATTATTCTTTTGGTAATTTTATTATGAAATAAACACCCGCATTTATTAAAGTATGATCATAATAAATATCAGTTCCAGCTAAAGGTTCATTTAAGAATATGGATTTTCCAGACTCCATCATTTCAATTTCACCGCCATGATTATCAATTACTTTGCCCATCAGAAAACCTCCTAAGCCGCTTCCTTTGCTTGCATCTGTTCTTCCTCCAAAGCTTAAAAAATCTTGCAGTGTAAAATCCTCTGCAAAAGGCTCTCCACTATTTATCAAGTTCAGGTAGTAGAAATCTTCATCTTCGTTAAGGTTAAAAACGATATTTCTGAAACTATTTTCATGAAAACCATGTTTTATCGAGTTCAATACAAAATTCCGTATCACAAAGGAAAACTGCGCACGATCGATTAAAACAGTTTTATCATTTTTACCTCCATACTTTTCGTTTATTCCAATGTAGATATCAACATTGTTGACCTTTATTATATCGGACAATTTATCAAGCTCGCCTTCAATAAATTCTCTAAATAACACCGGTCTCTTTTGAATAGTTGAATTTCCAATATCAATAATTTTCTGAATGTTTGTCATTAAGCTTTCTACATCATTAATATTGCTCTCCATTCGGTTAAAGACTTCTTTTAATGTAACTGCATTATTTCTACCAGATATTTTTTCAGTTAATTCGATTGCCTTATTTGCAATAAAATTTTTCAGATTTTTTACATCACTTGTAATCCCTCCGGTAATATTTCCAATTTCATGTTTCATAAACCCAAGAAGCTCCTTTTCTGATTTACCGGAGATTGCATCTTTTGGAGCATATTTTTGAGCTTCCTTTAATTTCCGTTCATATATCAATTCTTTTATGTTTCGGACAATTTCTTTTTGCTTCTCTATAGTAGGAATATTAATTCTGAGCCTCAGAAAATCTGTGGATGAAATTTTTCTTAATGAAGTACTTCCAGTAGCTCTGGCGTTAATTTGTTCTTCAACAGATTTTTTATTTAATTCATTTATAAGGTACTCAATGTCTATTTTAGTGGTGTCAACCCTATATGCATGAATGTTCCTGGAAATTATGATTGGACCATTATTTTGATCATAGTAAGTAGGTTTGAAATTTGGAGCAATACTCCCAACAAGTAATACGGGGATCGAAATAAATTTTCCATCTCGTTTATTATCGCTATTTTTCAAAGATCCAAAATCAAGATTGATATCCTCAATGGAATTATTCAAATCTGAAATATTGACAAACATCAAATCGTTTCTAAGCGTTCGACCACCTGCATTATATGAAGATAAAACCCGAAAAAGTTCCTCCCTCTGATCCTCATTAAAATCTTCTTCTTTTTGATACCTTCTTAAACTGAAATTATAATCTGTCTTGTTTATTTTCTCTATTGGAATTACGGATGAAAGTTTCTCGCCATATTCAACTGTTGGTTCAAATAATAAATTTTCAGTATTCTCACGATTGAATAAACTGGCAATCTTTTCAATATTTAAATTGTTTATTCCGGTTTTATCCTTGTTTGATAATTGCAATTTTTCTGCATCAATAAACACAACATTGGAATTCTGTTTTGCAGATAAAACTAATATACTGGTTTTAAGTCCTGAATATGGCTGGAAAATACCTGCAGGTATTGAAATAATCGATTCTAACATTTTATTCTCTAACAAAAACTTTCGTAATTCTTTGAACTCTTTCTTGTTATCGAATAATATGCGTTCGGGGACAATCATAATGGCTTTTCCGTTTTCGTTTAATTTGAAAACACAATGTTGGATAAACAGCGAAATTATATCATTAGTCTTAACCGGATATTTTATTGTAGTTTCATTTGCAAAATATGTTCCTTTAAATGGAGGCACACAGATAACAATATCATATTTGACAGTTTGATTTGAATAGTCATTTTCAAATGAATCAGAATTGTAAAAAGAATCAACATTAATATCATTTAAGATCAGATTCATTAGTGAAATTAAATAGACTTCTCCATCTATTTCTTCACCATAAAACTTGAAATTGCTTTTTGAATTCTGCGCAAATAAGGCAGGTATAGAAGAGTATCCCGCACCGGGATTGTAAATTTTACTGCTGCTGGTTATATTTTTTTCAACTAATTTAAAGAAAAGTCGTCCAATAATCTCCGGCGTAATAAACATTCCTTGCTCTACTTTCTGCATACTAACCTTGTACAGAAACTCATTAAAAAACTGACCAAATTCAATCTTCGAGAAGGTCTTCTGTGATAGATTTATCTCTTCAAATTTCTCAAAGATATTTAGGTTTTCTTCATGCAAATGTTTAAAGTCATTAAATAAATTATCAGTTTTTCCTTTGAACGGACTTGCTTGACAATTTATTTCTTCATAAAACTTAATCATACCTGCAAGGTCCCCATTAATGTTTTCCAGTGTAAATCCAAAATACTTTTGAAATTGATCTGGATTATCAAACATTCTTTTAAAAAAAAGAAATGCCGGAACCAAGAGATGAAAGGCTTTTATTTTGATTCCATGCCTAATTAAAATATTTTCCAGGTTGCCTTGCAGTTTTGAAGCATAATTCAAAAGATCCCCTACAGCATTTCTATGGTAAGTAATCTTCATTTTATCAACGTAGTAAAACAAATTGGGAGTATCCTTTACCCTTGAATGAATTTGTGATGCAGGAATAGTCTTTCCGTCATTTCTGATATGTAGTTGTTGTGAATTAATTTCACCTGCAATTTCTTCTGCAGTCATCGGCAGATTATTCGCTTTTAGTACTACCTGTATTGCTTCCTGTAAAGTCATTCTGAAAAATGTTGGTTTCAATAAATTTTGCCCAGATTCCACAACTGAAATGCATCTAAACATTCTTCATTAGAAGAATAAATATTACCCGATTCTCTTTTAAGTCATTTATTAACGCAATGATAAATGACCAATTAATAGATTCCTTGCTTATTAAGGAGATGACCCTTAATAAATTTGTTACATGTCATTTAATCAATGTACGTTTTGATTACGATACAAAGATTCATTTTTTCTGTGCAATCATTCCACACAGGTCAAAAATATTTTTCATTTAATTTGCCCAGACGATCCTTGATTCGTTGACGCAAGGAGTCAGGACTCAGGACTTCAATCCTTTCCGCATGTGAAAAAAGAACTGATTCAAGCTCAAAGTTCGGAATTAAACGGAGTTCAATAATCGTATAATTGGCAGCTTGTTCCTTGATTTTCTGTGAACCATGAACCGGTTTTGTTTTAATGTATGGCCAACTCTCTGCATCAATTTTCAACAGAATTTTCTCAACAACGCTATCATTTGGTACCGATACCCCGACAATATCTTCAAAATACTCTTCAAAATCGATTTCGGTATTTGGAAGATAATTTTCTTGGGCGGTTTGAATCATCTCAATCCGGTCGAGAGCAATGTTTGTAATATTTGGATTTATATTATTTCGGCCAAATAAGAACCAACGGTTGTTGTATTGTTTTAGAAAATAGGGATGTACAATGATTAACATGCTTTCTTCCCTTGTAAAAGGATGATATTGAATTTCGAGTACCTGTTTATTGATAATTGCATCGTACAAAATGCCAATATGCTCCTTGCCTGTCAAATACTGATTTTCCTCAAATTCAATAACCTTCTCCTGGCTTTTTAACTGAAAACTGGCTTCCAAACGAGCTTTTATTTCATCAACCCATTCAAACTGCGGGACACCCTTAAACCTTGACAAAGTCAATAGAGCTTCTTTTAACTGTTGTGCTTCCTTCTCATTTAAAGGTTGATTGTTGATCGAAAACGACAAATCACTGTATCGGTAATATGCCTTTTTAACATCAATAATAGTTTCAATGGGTGCATCAAACCCTTGTGAGTCACGCATAAATTTGATATCATCAAATATTTGTCGCCGTTTTATTCCGGTTGAAGATGGATCAATATCCAGCATGGAGACATTACAGGCTTCTATCAGATCTTCGATGTAATACTTCCTTCCCGGATTCCGGAAACACCGGTTTAGTGCCTGGTAGCGTATGGTAGCATTTTTATTAGTTGCCATAAGTAAATTAAGTCTTTATTCCCAGGTGAATTTTGATACTATAAAGCTGGAAATATGCTCGGCAAGTTACGAAATCACAATAAACAAAACATTATTGTTAAGGATGTTTTATGAAAATATTTCAACCTTGGAAAATGGGTTTTGCCCTCCTGGAACCTATTTAATTGACTTAAAATGGCTCGAATTAATGCTTTCAGATTATTTGCCGGAAAACTTTTCCCCCATTCGCTCCGCCAAATCATCAATATCGTCCCGTCGGGCAAGTTTATCAATCCACCTTTTGGGAATATCACCTACACAATATAGTAGTCCTGCAAGACCTCCAGTTACTGCTCCAGTAGTGTCAGTGTCCTCACCTAAATTAACAGCTTTCAAAACTGCATCTTTGTAATTGTCGGTTGTCAGCAAACACCAAATACTCGCTTCAAGAGTATGAACGACATAACCGCTACTGTGTATTTTTTCTTCTGACAGTTCGTAAATATTCCCTTTTAGCAAACGATTATATACTTCAATCTCAGACGGAGTATCTGAAAACAAGAGTAAATCATCAGTTATTTCCTTTTTTAGGTCTTCATAAATTTCAAATTTGTCTTTCTTCTCAAATAATTGTTTGGCAAACTCAAGATAATAGTAGCAGGCAATAACAGAACGGATATGCCCGTGAGTTATTGACGAAACTTGCTTCGTTATTTCAAATCGTTCATGGCTCTTCTTATCCAGCAGATAAAAAAATAAGGGCAAAATCCTCATTAGTGAGCCATTGCCGTTTGAATCTCCATCAATACCTCCTGCCAAATCAGGTCTTATGCCACTTTCAAGACGATAAATGGCTTGCCGTGTTGTATTTCCAATATCAAACACATTTCCTTGTGCTGTCCAAAAGTTGTTTTTGTACCAGTTTACAAAATTTTGTCCGATGTTTTTTAAATCAAAATCCAGGGTCAATGCTTCTGCAAGACAAAAGGTTAAAGAACCGTCGTCGGAGAAAGTTCCTGCAGGTACATTGTGGGTGCCATTCCCTATCATATTACTAACCAGATTTTTTCGAAGATATTCTCTGCTTTTGAATTCGACAGGAACACCAACCGCATCTCCAACCGCAACTCCAAAAAGAACGGATTTAATTTGGTCCGTATAATCAACAGTAGAGTTCGAACCATCAACATCTTTATTTGGGAATAAAAGAGATCCAAAATTGCTCCAACCTTTTATCAAATCAACTTCTGATTTGATATTATTATGAACATAGATTTCACGAGCATCAACTCTTAACAGACCTTCAGCAATAAGGAATAAAAGCATTTCAATATCTGAATTATCGTCTGTGTTCGAATATTTAACCTGATTCCGCTCAGCCCAGAACTCCTTTATTGTATAACCTTCTTGATCTTTTATTAGTTGAGCTTTAAAAAGACCGAATCCTGTCCATGAACGATGAAAGAAAAGCCAATCGTTCTCGTAAAAGATAAACCATTTATCCTCCATTACATGAGGAATAAGTCCGCTCGTCAACTTTGAAAATTCTGTGTCCGTAAAATGCAACGAAAGATCAATTCTTTTGGGATTGTCAATTGGTTCATTTTTCCAGGTTGTTCGTATTGCTATTTTATCCATCTGTTAAGTATTAAAATATCAGCAAGTTCAAAATTTAATAGGTCTGCTAACAAATTTATTTAGTCAACTTGCCATCTTATTTTATCGGATCATTATCCTCATAAAAATCATCACTCGTATCCTTTTTCTCCCTTATTTTCTGGCTGTAATTGGCTCTCGAATTACTTTCTCTTGCAAACATTGCCTTCATATTTGCCTCATTCTTTTGAAAATGGATCGTGTTTGTGATCGAAATTGAGGCAGCAAATTTTTCAACATCATGGTCTGCTCCGATATAAGTAAATGTCCACCGGTTAAGCTTCAATTCATCAATCAGCTTTTTTATTGCAATCCCGTTATATTCTTTTGAGGCATTTTCTTCACCGTCAGTCAGAATTGTTACCAAAACATTGTAGTCGGTAAGGTTTTCTACAACTTGCCGCAACTTTGCAAAACTAAAACCCATTGCATCGTATAAGGGAGTTGATGCATCAGGTCTGTACCGCTTTTCGTCAATGGATTCCAGCTTGTTTACCGGGTCAATAAAATGCAATAATTTATGCCCTAAACCATTGAATGTGACCAGCGAAACAAAATGTTCCTGTTCCGGGAATTCTTTCTCAATTCCTTTTACTGTTTGTACAATCTCGTTAAATCCCTGGATAATTGTTTTCTTGATCGATTCCATCGAACCACTTTCGTCGAGAATAATTAGGTTGTGCACCTGATGTTTAGTCTCCATGTTTTTGAAATTTAAGTTATTAATAATAATTTAGTTTAATTTATGATTTTGGCATAGCATTATCTCTATGGTGTTAATTATTAACAGAGTAGGAGAGGAGGCACCGCAGATTTCTTCTTGTGAAAAATCTCATTTACAGTTTGGGAAAGCTTCTGAGAAAGATTGCTTAAAGGTTCGTCAAATTCTTTTGATCGTTGCTCAAAGGCTGCTGCTAAAGTCGAATAATACCATTGCTGGTCTGATTTTGGGGCATTGAATCTTTCCCATAATTTTTCTCCGTTTTGGACATAATCCTGTCTGATGGCTTCCGCATTATCAAGTTTGTCTGCGCATGAGACGAGAAGTTGTTCAAGAGTTGCTTCTTTGGTGATAAACTCAATGGCATGCTGTTTTCGCAACCACCAGCTTGTTTTTTCGTCCTTTCCTTTACGCATATGATCTGGCTCGGAGGCTCCTGTCACCAATGTGGCCACCCGTTTGCCAAATAATCGCTCCACCTGTTCGATGGTTACGGAAGTGTCTTCCACTACATCATGCAGAATTCCCGCAGTAATGATCTCTTTGTCGCATCCGTTCTCGCACAATGTTTTCATCATGTTCATCAGGTGCGAAATGTAGGGAATGTTGGTTCCCTTTCTGTATTGTCCCTGGTGCGCATCGGCTACAAATTTTATTGCTCTGAAAACCATGGTAGTTCTTTTTTAGGTTAAGGTATCGTTTCAAAAAGACAAAGTTAATGGTTAGGTATGCCAAAACTTGTCATACTACTAATTTTTGTAGAAATTTTGTGCTTCGGTCAGTAATTTTTCCATTTCCTCCTTCAGACTTTGCGGTTTTACAACCTTTGCCTGGGTTGACATCATAAGCAATCGGTGTTTCAATTCGAAGTTGACCACCAACTTGTATGAGAATATAATTTCGTTGACGGTTTCCCTTATCACCTTTTGCGAGGTATGCAATGGTAATGTTTTAAGCAAATTTCCCTGGAAAAGGTTGCAAACAAGTTCAATCTTCTGCTACGTCCTGCTCTGAGGCATTGATTCCAATCACATTTCGGAATAAAGAAAGAATATCATTTGTCTTTTCTTTTTTGAATTTATGCCCCGTTTCCTGTAAACCAACAATCCGGTCGAGGCCAAAAGTTCTGATCTCATCAGTACCAGACAATAAACCGATCACGTACCACCTGTTCAGGTATTCGCGAAGTAGGTAAGGCTGAAAGCAATATTCCTTCTCTGTTTTGACATAAAAACGCTTGTATTTCAAACATATCTCCGCACCATCCTTGATGAAAAAGGCAATATCCCGGATAAATTGCACCCCTTTAAACGAGTTGTAATCTTCAAATTCGATGATTTCAGCAATATTGGAACCCTCTTCCAGATAACTTGTCAACAACTCCACGTTTTGTGAAAATTCAAGCAATTTCAGAAAATAGGGAAATGTCAGTTCTTCATTTTCAAGGTAGTATCCTCGCTTGGATACTGAATAGTGAATATCGAGGCCAAATTCGGAACGCAAGCTCTCAATATCGCGTTTCAATTGGCGGTCCGAGACTTTGATCCCGGTCTCACCCATACTGTCGAGCATCTCGACACTGGTAGGGAATTTCGATTTTTCAATCAGTTGAAGAATATGCAGGTATCGTTTAATTTTGGCCTGATAGGACATAATGTTATTTGAATTTATTCAAGAAACTCGTTTGCACCCAAATATTGGTAAATCTTCTTTTTTCCTGATAATGTGTTTATTGGAAGATCTATCAATCATTGATTCACTAGCCTTTGTTAGGCATCAACAAAATGGCTAAACAACAATATTTAACCATTTGACTCAGTTGAAAGTTATGCCATTTATGATTCATTCTTTGCAATCCTCCAAGTATCGTTTTTTGGCATACTCATTGCCCAATTCACCTGCTTTTTTAAAATCAGGACAGGATGCCGACTTGTCACCCTTCAACTGTTTAGCATTCCCCCTAAAAATATATACGTTTGCATTAACAGGATCAATTTCAATTGCCTTATTAAAATCTTCAATTGCACCATCGAAATCATTTAGTTTTAATTTTGTATTACCTCTGTTAATATAAGGAAGTGGATAATTTGAAGTTAGCTGAATAGTTTTAGTATAGTCTACTATAGCTCCTTCGTAATCGCCTGAATCGTATTTTACATTTGCTCGGTTTGAATACAGTAATAGATCATCCGGATATATTTTTATTGCATTGTTGAGTGTTCCGATTGCTCCCTGATTATCGCCAAGTTCCGATTTTATTCGAGCCAATTTAAGATAAGCCTTGTAGTAATCTGTTCTTAACACAATTGATTTATTAAGATCTTCTATTGCACCCGGTTTATCTCCAAGGGAATATTTTGCAATACCCCTGTTGAAAAATGACTCAGCATTGCCCTGCCTCAGTTTAATTGCGCTGTTACAATCTTCTAATGCCCCTTTAAAGTCACTCAGCATATTTTTAGCTTCGGCTCGCCAAGCTAATACAGATTCGTCCAACGGGTTGTCCGCAAGGGTTTTGTTATAGGCTTCGATGGCCCCGGTGTAATCACCCAGAGAATATTTTGAATATCCAAGTAAAGAATAAATCCCCCAATGTTCAGGTTCCAGGTCAACTGCTTTTTGATAATCTTTACTCGCCCCTGAATAATCCCCCATTTTATATTTTACGGTTCCACGTGACATGTAGTAATTGGAATTGTCCGGACTTATTGCGATGGCTTTGTTATAATCCTCAATAGCCCCACTAAGGTTGCCTAATCCGGATCTTATTCTACCACTATCAATAAATTTCTGGGCAGTCTGGGAAAAAACATCAGTAAACATAACCAGTAAAAGAAGTGTCACAATAAATTTTATTAAAGCTTTCATAAAATTGAAATTTGATGATCTGATTCATTTTTCTAAAGATTGTATTTCCGACATTTTCAAAGTGTATTCCTATATGATTTTTTTATTATGACAATAAGCAAAAGAGTTTTTAAGGTTTTTTAATACAATCAAAACTTCATTTTTGCAAACAATGCTTTAATGATTGCACTACCAATTTTTCGTTCGACTCCCTGCTTGGTAGTTGGAATTCCTGTTTGCCGGGCAATGCTTTGTTTTACAACTGTGATGCCTAAAAATCGTTTGAGTGAAAATGAAATACCTCTCATAATTTAATGTCTATTTGTGAGCTTTTCAATGTTGTTTATATTTTATTCTCCTAATCTACCATTCAATTACATCGACAAATCAATTTTTCCCTTTTGATAAGATTACGCAAGCTCCTTACTTTTTTACTGGTATTAAATTAAAAAATTGCATCATCACAATATTCATTTATCGCCACTGAAGCTTTCTCGTATCTCAATTCCCGGGCTTTGTATAAATCCAGGCAACCATTTTCTTTCTGGCCAAACTTAATTTTTGCCAGGCCTCTCAAATAATAAGCCATTCCATTTGGGGGTTCAAGTTCTATCGCTTTACTAAAGTCTTCGATGGCTCCAACAATATCTTGTTGTTCGCTTTTTGTTTTGCCTCTGTTAAGGTAAGTCCAACTATAGTTTGGATTGATCTCAATAGCTTTATTATATTCTTCAATCGAACCAGTTAAATCTTGTTGGGCACGCTTTACTTCCCCAAAACCACAAAAAGCGCGTACAAATTCTGGGTCAAACTTAAGTGCTTTATTATAGTCATCAATCGCGCCCGTATAGTCCTGCTGATCCAGTCTGACATCACCTCTTTCACAATAGTACCAACAAGGCTTTATGTCCAATTCAAGCTCTATAGCTTTTGTGTAATCAGCAATTGCGCCTACATAATCCTTAATAATGCGCTTTGTATAACCTCGGCAGGAATAAGTTTGAGCAACATTAGGATCAATTTCAATAGCTCTGGTATAGTCTTCAATAGCACCATTGTAATCTTCAATCTGATGTTTTATCTCGCCTCTTTCAACATAGCCAAAACCAACCACAGGATCTAGTTCAATGGAAATAGTAAAGTCGTCAATTGCCCCTAAATTATCATATACTTCAGCTTTTGCATTGCCTCTGTAGAAATAGTAAAATGATTTTTTTGGCTCAATTTCAATTGCCTTATTAAAGTCGGCAATGGCTCCGGAATAATCTTGAAAGTGACTTCTTATTAATGCAATGTTGCAATAAGCTTCGGCATCCTCCGGATTAATCTCAATTACTTTTTTATAGTCTGCAATTGCTGCATTGTTGTCATTTATCAATCCCTTCGTATATCCTCTTCTTGTGTAAGCATCAATATTTAGCGGATCAATTTCAATTGAACTGGAAAAATCGGCAATAGCACCAGAATTGTCGTTAAGTAAAATTTTCATAAGACCTCTTCGATTATAGGCCCAGGTATTCTGAGGATCTACTTCGATTGCCTTTGTAAAGTCTGCAATTGCTCCCACGTAGTCATTGATTTGGTTTTTGACCATGCCCCGGGCAAAATAAAATAATGCTTCATTTGGATCAATCTCTATTGCATTGCTGAAGTCATCAATTGCCTTGTCATATAATTTCTGAATAAATCTTTCATCACCTCTTTTATAATAACTCATCGCATCCGAAGGATCAACGTTGATTGAATTCCTAATTTCAACGATATCCGGTTTATCGGGAGCAAAAATGTCATACTCATCTTCGAGTAATCTTTTTTGGTATTCTTCGGAGTTATCACGAATCCGCTCTCCGACTACAAACCCATTTTCGAATTTGATCAGCAAATCTTTTTCAAAAAGTGACTGGTATCCACCATGCACATAGTTTAACATCTCACCCTGCGGAATTCTCAGTTCACCAGTAAACCAATCGGCAAATACTTTTTCCTGATCCTGAAATAGATATTCAATCCCAATTGGTTCGTAAGCATTCGGTGAACACCGTATTTTGAATTGATTTTTTGGTTCTAAGTTTGGTTTTCAAATTAAAACCAAGCGATGTTAAAAGCGAAACAATTTTTATCCATCTATGACGGGTTTTTGGAATCCGGTCTATCCGTTCGTGATTATTGCGCAAACCAGCA
>Ga0209386_1000232_pt1 | contig 28883 bp, 19 predicted proteins | sample NGEPertwo_FD_184510 | JGI IMG/M metagenome (GOLD analysis project Ga0209386, IMG submission 184510) | Arctic peat soil microbial communities from the Barrow Environmental Observatory site, Barrow, Alaska, USA - NGEE Permafrost154B-two... | ecosystem: Environmental > Terrestrial > Soil > Wetlands...
TGAGGAGCTTGTATCTCGTAAAATTTCTGAATGAATATGGCGAGAAATGCAGCATCACGGAGCTGAGCACGAGCAAGCGGTATATCAGAATTAGATTTAGTCATTGGATGCCAGATGGTGAACTTCTCACAGTCAATTGGTTACGGCACGCGAATTGAGTGAACGCAAAGATGCGCCAAGACCTGCAAGTCTTAGCGCATCAGGTAAAAAATTAAGGACGTTGCGATGATGGATTACGAAACCATGTAGCAAGCACTGAAAGAAGGCTTGACCAAACGATCTCAAGATTTAGGAACTCCCATTTATGACCGGATAACAATTAAGAATCTCGTAGAGCGCATGGATGATTATGAGCGTTTCAATACCCCGTCGATACCCGTCCAAAAACCAACATTCATAAGTCTGTATTGGAGTAGATGCCAATTGAGTATCTTGTTAGCCTGGAGGAACCTATCACCATCGACCGAACGAAAATGTTCTTAGGCCTGTGGAAAAAGGGATTGATCTTGCTGATATGTATACGGAAAAACTAGAACTAGAATCTGTAAGCCATAAGTCAATCGTGGATCAGCAGCAGCAAGTCTTCCTAAAATGCCAGCTTGAAAAAGATAGTGCTATTCGTGAAAAGGTGGTACAAGAGCAGGCGCTTATTGAAATTATCGCCCGAAATTCAGAATTCGCCGAAATCAATTCGTCGCAACGCATTACGATGCAGATGCAGATGGAAAAATTGACGAGCTTGGAAGAGCGGCTGGGATCAGTGGACGAGCTGGAGGAGGAAATCAACCGAGTTGCCACGGAAAACGATCAGCAGCGCGATCAAATTGAGTCGTTGACTCGTACAAACTTAAATATTCTGAACCAAGCCGAGTTGGCCAGAGCAGCACACGAAACCCGCGAGCGAGAACTAGCCAAAGCAGCTGAGCAGCAGACTCAATTCCATAGACTCGAACTGGATAATGCCGTCTTGCAGGCCGAAAAATCTTGCCAAGATAAGTTTTTGGCCAAGAATGAGGCCCTCGCCGCGCGGATCGAGACGTTGACGGCCGCAAACCAAGCCCTCTTAGAAAAAGTTCATGAATTTGAATTCATAGCGAGGCCCGCATTAGGACGTCAAAAAGACCAGGATAAGCAGGTAGCGCATAGCGACACCTCAAAGGGAGTGGAGTAATATTTCTAATCATCCATTAAATGAGGTTCTAACCTGCCCAGAGGCCGCAAAAATGTACGAAGTCACGGAAGATAAACTTAAGCGCCTATGCCGAGAGGGGGAATTCACCAAAGACGAAGCTCGCAAGGCTGGCAAGTATTGGCTCGTGACCAAGCAAGGGATGGAACGGATATTTGGCAAGCGCGCTAACACTCTAAAAACCTAAACCACGCCGCATGAAACAGATCGCACGATCTTACAACTGCCCGCGGAGCGTGTGAGTCATATAGTAAATGACGTATGTTAGCACCGACAGCCCGCATGATGCCTGGATTGGTGTCGTATTTTATGGTCACTAGGTAACGATTTAGATAGCGGAATGGCCAATTTATTCGTAGTTTAGGCAGATATGAAAGGGATGATTGAAGTACTAAAGCAAGTTGAAAACATAACCAGGGCGGACTATGATATCTTGGCAGATTCCTTTGCTGAGGACCTTGATCTATTAAATTTTTCAAATTTCCCATTGGTCAGTATATACTTTAATCCAAAGGATTACGCTGGTAAATTTGTGGCCAGGCTCTTTGATATCCAAGCTGGGGACGTTTGCATCACTCGCTATATCATGATTAGGGATAGCTTGGAAGATATTCGTAAGGAAATGCCGGCCGGATTGTACCGCCTGGATCGCACTCAAGACGATGACCTAGAATTGCTAGAAGTTTGGGTATAATTTTATGATGAGTTGTTGATCTTATGCCAATTATTGTTTATAAGTCGGACATTGCTGCGGCCAAACTGCAATATAAGGAGTTCCTGGCCGGTAAGGCTGGAAGTTTTACGACAGGCTTGTTTGATCTAATTCCAAAGGCTGATATTCTTAACCGGCGCAAGTTGGCCGTAGCGTTTCCTGAGCATGTTTTTGTCTATATGCAGCATGTTGGAGAGTTAGACAGGATGACATTTGCAGTGAAGGAAGCTTGAGAATTGGAATTTGCACCCGTTGTTGATCGGACAGCCGTTGGGATCAGGCTTCCGGTCATTTTTTCTGAGCATTTTGAGCCGTATTCAGGGAAGTGTCCGTGCAGCCCGAGGGATACCACAGGACCGCAAGGTCCAAGGATATGCTCGCTGCTGTCACATGGACACGCTATACTACCCAAATAAGCTGGAGTCCGCAGGACATCTCCCCGCAGGGATGATGTTCTGCTGGCAAGCGCCGAGTGTTTCGTTCTTGGCCCCCGGCAGGTATGTCGCGCTCAGGCGTTCCTGCAGCTTCGTCGGGCTTAAGGGACGGACGAAGGAGGGGACGAGAAGCGCGAGCGTTCCAAGCCATCAGCAGGTATGCCGCGTTCAGGTATTCCTGCAACTTCGTCGGGCTGAGAAGGAATCGACGCAGGAGGTTCCGAGCTGCGCGATCGTTCCTGCTCCGTCCACGCATGACTGACGCAGGAAGGAATTCGTGGCTCTCGGCCCCGGTCGCGCATGACCGACGTAGCCGGGAATTCGGGAACGGACGTCCATCAGGACGAACCCGCTAGCATCACGCACATTCCCGTCCGTGCGGGATGGTCCGTCTAGCGACCCAAAGCGTGACTCGCTAACGTCCAACTCTACCAGGGCAGCTGCATAAAAAGTGGCATAATAAACGACCTCAACGTAGGCATAACTTCGCGGGCTTGTCTTTGGCGTTCTTCGTCGTTACGGGTGTCGCCCCCGCGACAACCGTAACGATCCAGCTATCGGTGGGCCAAGACATACATGAGATGAAAGGGTGGGACATCCCCCCGTAACCATCGCCTCCGTTCCCACCAACGTCGGAACCCCGGCAGCGGACCGACAAAGGAGGGAACTTTGCCGGATCGTTCCTTTTCCCTTGCGGCGTATATGCCTGACGGAGTACCGCGCGCCTGTTTCGGAACGTAGGCAGCTCAGGCCTTCGTGCAACTTCGTTCGAGCGGCGAGATCCCGACGCAGGAGGGAACGACCGCTTGGAGCGGTCCTATCCCCGCAGGCAGCCAGAACCCGAGGTTACGGAACGATTCGTGTAAAAAACAGCCACAATACAGTAGCTTCCATATTTGATGAACCATAAATCAAAAACGGAACGACTATTTTGTGGCTGTTAAGACGTAACATAAGAATGATGTGCCCTAACTTCAACTACGGATTATGCATATAGTCTCTTAGACAAATTGGAATTTATCACTTAATGATATCTTCATCACTCTGATACACTCTTTTGACATATATAATTTATTTTTTCTTTTTCAGTTCTTCCCTGTATTCTTTTGCAGAATCTCTGATTTCAGGGAAATCATCAAAAGCCTCGTTGTATCCGTAATGCTTCAAAAAGTGTAGTTTTTCATCAACTGTGTCAAATGATTCTTCTGTAGTCCACGAATTCCGTTCATTCTCTTTCCCGTTAAAGAATTTTTGTGAATAATACTTCGTTTTTTTTGGAGTACCATCTTCAATACCTATACTCCAATCACCACCTCCGAAATCACTACGGTTAAAAGTTTTGTCATATACACCAGACTTTAAATTATCCATGAGCTCCTTATCTTGCTTTTTCATGTGTCATTCCTCCTCAAATTCCTATTTATCTGTACTTCACAGCATAATGCGACATAGATTTCAGGAATATTATACCATTGGTTTATGCAAGAAGCCACAAAAAGTAGGGTTGTTGTGAAGGTACAATTATATGTCCCAAAATTGGTGAAGGTACTTATGTTAGAGGTTAAGTGGTAAATGATACTATGTTAGATTTGGAAACATATGTCTTAAGGATGTTTTCAACACGGATCATGACGTACCCCTTGTGGGTGCGGGACGGACGATAGCGCAATATTAGACAGCTTAGACATTAGTCCAGCGTGCTGGGTTAAGCGTTACTATTCCCTTTGCCGAACCCGCGCGCATAGCTTGGTCGGACGTTTGATGTACGAGAACGGCTGCCCTAGCGGCTACATTTTGACCCGCAACACGACCACGTATTTCCGGCGTGCAGGAGGGAAAGCGAGGTCGGTGAACCCGTAACCGCACGCCAGCTAAGCTATCAGCCCGAGGAACGAGGATTGATAGCCAGGCGAAAGCAGCCAAGACCACAAACGAGACTAAACTCTGCGGGCGGGCCTTATCTGGAGATAAGCTTGTCATAAAAGGCCTGTGCGTAGAGCGGTTGCTCGATTCGCTCGCTTTTCAGCGGTACCCGCAAAACCGCTCAGAAACTTACCCCACCATCTGCAGCATGGTGAGGTAAGCGGTCTTGCTTCAATGCCTGGCCCGGCATGCTTTAGCATGGGGGGATAGGCGGGCCTGTTCTCGGCACGTAGGCCGCGCTCAGGCCTTCGTGCAACTTCGTCCGAGCGGCGAGATCTTGACGAAGTGAGGACCGGATCCGACGTAGGAGGACAAGGCCTCCAAGGATGGAACGATCCGCTGGGTTCCCGAACCGGCGCGCCCGCTTCTTTGACACGATGGGTAATGCCTGGAGAATTTAGTCCCGCAGGACCGAAGCGGCAGCTGAGTTCGGAAGGGATTCTGCAGGCTCACTCAAATATGCTCCATTGCGGGGTATAGTGTATGCCCGTACACCATAAGGACCAGGCACATATGTGAGAACTCGACGACTACGCATAGCTAGACGTCTATGTATACGCCGACTAGCTAACACACCAGCTGGAATAGATACACCCGCAGGATGACCGCGCGCCAAGCTCGGTTAGCTTCCCGAGGAAAGAGGGGAGATCCACCGAGCGGGGATAAACCCATTGACCTAAGACGGCGAGCAAAGCACCTGCAGGATAAGACAAGAACGACCGTGGTTTCCCGACGGAGGAGGGAAAGCTTGGTCGTTCTTTACCTGGACAAGACCCTAACCCGCGCGCTGAGCTCGGTTAGCTCTCTGAGGAACGAGGGGAGATCCACCGAGCGGACGATCCAGGACCCAAGACGACGAGCTGGCAAAGCAGAATGACCGCGCGCCGAGCAGGGGAGCTGCCCGAGCAATGAGGGAGGCTGCCCTGCGGTGGCAACCTTTGACCCGCAACCGCGAGCCCCGCTCCCCAGATGCTTTGTTTATTGCTTGGAAACAACCTGGTCGTGTACACATTTGAGGTACAGGGGATTATTTTGTAGTTTTGCATTTTATCGACATGATTCGCCATTAAACTGGAATATAGTTGTCACAAGTACAGTTGAGCGAAACACTTATTTGTCCAAGGTCGATGGTAAAGTATTACTGAAACTAGATTTGAGGAGAGATATAATAGGAAGAGGGGATATAATTATGGAGACTGTGGAAACGTTGTCAAGATTACAACCTGTTGATATTATGAATTCAAAATTAGATGATAGAAAACCACATAAACACCAAGATGCTGCGATAAACGCACTTGATTGTTATTTCAATATTTCTGGAAGAGAACCCGCACCCAAAAGTGGCATGCTTGTTATGCCTACAGGCAGCGGAAAAACTTATACTGCTGTCTACTGGTTATTGAAGGAGGCTAGTAAGCATGGGTACCAGGTAATTTGGCTTGCTCACAGACAAGAACTCATAGATCAAGCCGATTGGACTTTTAGAGAACGTAGCGCAATGCTTAAAGCTCATGGATTTAAACAGTTCAAAATAATACCTATCTCAGGCGAGCATGCTTTAATGTCGATGGCATCAGGTTACGATGTAAATGTTTGTAGTATTCAGTCTGTTGCTAGTAAATTTGGATCCAGATATATCGAACGTATGCTTGGTGACAAAGGAAAGAATAAAGTAATAATTATTATTGATGAAGCTCATCATGCGGTTTCCGCTTCTTATAAAGAGGTAATAAAAAGAATAACAGAATTGAATCCAGACAGGTTGCTATTAGGATTAACAGCAACCCCAACAAGAATGCAAGATACAGAAAAAGTGCAACTAAATAAGATCTTCAACGTTTATGAAAATATTAAGGACGGAAGAGGTAGCGCTCAAGGGTTTATCTATGAAGTAACTCTAAAAGAATTATTGATTAATGGTTTCCTAGCTCACCCTATCTACAAACGAGTAGAAATAGAAATTGATGCCGATATCAAATTCAATATATCTCAGGAAGATGAAAAACATTTTTCTAAGTTTGGAGATTTATCGGACAAGATAAAAGATCAGATTGCTAAATCATCTAGCCGGAATAAATTAATAGTCGATGAATATATGAAAAATAAAAATAAATATGGCAAAACGCTTATATTTGCTGTGAATAGATTACACTGTGTTACGCTAACCAAGGCCTTTCATGATGCGGACCCCAACTTAAGATGCAGATATTGTATTTCTGGGGAGCCAGGTACGCAAGACACTATCAGAGCCTTCAAAAATAATGATTTTGAGATTCTTATTAATGTTCAGATATTAACAGAAGGAAGCGATGTACCGGATATCAAAACTATATTTCTTACTCGACAAACCAATAGTGATGCTTTGCTTATGCAGATGATAGGTAGAGGACTCAGAGGGTTAGGTGCCGGCGGAACAAAAAATGCTAACATTGTTGATTTCCATGATGCTTGGGATAAGTTTAACTTCTGGCTTGATCCTAAAGATTTATTGGTCGATGAGTTTGGCCTCGATGCAATAGAAACCCCTTCTGGGGTAATAACTACTCTTACTCCATCTGAACAGGAAGAACCTAAAAAATATGATCCACTTGAATTATGGGATATTTATCTGAAAATATATAGTGCAATGGAAATAAATGCTACAGGGTTAATCCATGCCGATGTATATCCTAATGGTTGGTACAATGTGCTAAATGACAATGGGAAAGATGAGAAGTTATTAGTCTATGATCATCAATTAGATGGTTATATAGCGATTGAAGAGGATGCAAGAAAACTACGTGAGGCAAATCAATCGTGTGAATACATACTGCATAATTATTTTGATACGGAAGGCCCGTTACCATCACTGGAAGATATTAAGCCTTTAATAGAAATGATATATGAGAATAAAGAAATGCCAGATTACTTTACGTTTGTCGAGAGAGATGAAGTTGATGCTAAAATTATAGCGCATAAATTGATCGATGATAATTTGCGGTCAACTGAGGAAGATGAATTCTTAATTGATTTATTTAACTTCAAACCGATTATTAGAGAGATATACAAAACATTGCCTAAATTTGTTGAAAATGTGGGAGAAGCTAGAAAAGAGATTAAAAGTGGTCCTAAAACTAGGATTTCAGTCATTGAGAGCATCGATGAACGTACCGAGTTTCAAATACTAGAAGGGTATTATGATTTGGACGCCCTATTACGTGAAGTTAAATCTGAATTTGTGGTATTTAAGGATGCGATCTTACCGCCAATTCGATGGAGTAGAAGACCATTGAAAAGCAGATTCGGCATTTGTATTAGAAGTGAAGATAATAAATATCGTATAGGGATGAATAAATTGTTATGCTCTCCGTCAGTGCCTGTTGATGTGGTAAAATTTGTGATATATCATGAGATGCTTCATGCAAATGGTTATTGGAATCATGATGGAGACTTTCGTAATATTGAATGGAAATATCCGAGAACCGATGAATGCAACGGGTTCTTGGATACATTGTTTGAAGGATATAGATTAGATGGTTTTTTTGAGAAAAAGGTAAAAAACGTAAAGAACGTAAAGAACGGAAAAGGTAACAGCCAACTATCTGAAACACAACAGAAAGTAAAACAAGCTTACAATGTACAGAATTGGCCAGAAGTCTATAAATCCCCATTGAACAAAAATGCACCTTCTAAATCAGTAAACCCGCTTAAAACTAAACGCACTCGGAAATCACAAAATAGAGTGGCAACAATTATTGATGATAGTCAAACTTCATAAAATGTTTAACCTTACTAAGACAGTTCTCAACCCAAAGCTCACTAAGCATCAAAACAAATAACGATACTCAGATGATTGACTATTGTTCCATGGGCTCCAGTCTGTTTGCGCGTTGAGATTTACGTCAAGTCACCTGGAGCCCAAGTATTATGCCATTGAGGGCGTGGACGCCTCGGTAGTATTGTTAAGGGTTTAAAAGCATCCTTTGCGAAACAACAAGTTTCGCCGAATATCGTCTCCATTCCAGCAAACAGCGGAACCCCGGCGGCAGACCGACGAAGGAGGGAAGGACCCGCTGGGAGCGTTCCTATTCCCGCAGGCAGCCAGATCCCGCGCGGCCTAGCTTGGACGAACGTTTGAGGTGGCGAGAACGGCTGCCCTAGCGGTTACATTTTGACCCACAACACGACAGCGTATTCCCGGCGTCCAGGAGGGAAAGCACGGTGCGTGAACCCGTAAGCGCGAGCTCAGCGAGGCTATTAGCCCGAGGAACGAGGAGAGATAGGCTGGCGAAAGGAGCCAAGACACAAAAAATGAAAAGAACAATGAAAATAGACTTGCATGTTCGTCAGAAATGAGAAAAAGGGTATGGTTGATATAAGAGGTGATGCAATGTTTGTACAATCAGACTGTACCCGCCAAAACCTCTTGCTAAAGCATATCTGAATAAATACTTGTCCCTGAACAAGATAGAACTTGTCGGGGAGTTTTTATTTTCAGAGCTACAGGGAGACCAATGATATATAATGTGTATCAAGCTCGTAAGACTACGATTTATTGTTTACAATTTGTTTCAGCGGTAAGGAGTTGCTATATGGAACCTACAATTGGGGATGCAACCGACGCCTACGTTAGCAGAGTGTCAGAGGCCACATATTTAAGAAAGCGTCAGAAGGATGCTGTCAAGAATCTGTTTCTAGGTAATAGTGATAGTGAGAAAATAGAATCCAAGAGAAAAGTCTCAACAGAAGATAAAGAATCCTCCCGCGAGAAAGACTTTGTCTTTTTGCATCAAGATAAGTTGCAAGCCGATATGAAACTCACTCATCATGAGGCAGTGGACAATATTATAGAAGCGATAAAAAACTCCTTAAAATCCTACTCGCGAGATAAGAAAGCCGCGATCGCAAGTTACAAAGAGTTTCTGGATTTCCTGGTAACGAATTATAACCTTAAGATTGCTATGGCCTTTCCAGAGTGGCTGCCCACCAATAGTTTAGAAAGACAATTGCATATCGTTAAACTCTTGCATGATCCGAAGATCGATGTAGGAATGATTCAAGATATGCTCTATGTCGGTGAGAAAACCATCGCAACGGATCTGAAAAAGCTTCAGGGAAAAGACGAAGACCCGCTTGAGGTTCTGGGGCAAAAGCTCATTGTAGATTATGACAAAAAGAAGCGACACTTTCCCTCAACGGTTCATCCACTATTTTTGACATTTAACCTAACCCAGGTTATTACGACGCTTGAAGGTTTGAAAAAGATGGCGGAAGATCCTGGCCATCAAAACTATGCCCTAAATGCAGCACGGACAATCTGGGCTCAACTATCCGACTATGCCAAGCGGAGAATCGTGACCGTCTCGGGAGGTCTTGGGATAGATATCCAATGGTATCTATCCTTAGAATCTAAAGATAAGAATCTGTTTTACTCTGAGAGAATGTGCTCTACCGACGATGGGTGTGGAAGCGTTCTTAATTGCTTTAAGAATTCAAGACCTTGTATTATCGAATACCTGGAAGCTGAAGGGAAGATCGTGTACTACGAGGATTGTCTAATCAAAAACTATGATCATGCGACGAATAGGATCATGATTGAACAGAACGGAGAAGAACTGATCCTTCAGATCGATCGAGTAATCAAAGCGGCCCTGACAACTCATGAAATGTATTAAGAAATAGAAGCTGAGCTTACAAGAAACTCTTTTTGAACGGTGTTAAGATGAAAGTGTCAAGAAACACTAACAGTTTTCGAAAGGGGTTTTCTCTATGTCAATGGAAATCAAAATCAGCAAAGTTTTTGTCTACGGTACATTAATGACAGATATGCATAATCATCGCCTAATCAAGCCGTTTATCAAGCATCTGGAAACAGCCAAAACTCTCGGACTGCTCTACGATCTACCCTACGGTTATCCCGCCATGATTAGTGGAGAGGAAGAAGTCTGGGGAGAAATTATCGAACTCAAGAACGTGGAAGAAGCCTTGAAAGTACTAGACCGCTTGGAAGGATATTCTGGAGTGAAAAGTCCAAGAAACCTCTACAATCGTACGGTCCAAGAGATCCAAACCCTGAGCGGTAAAGCGCAACAGGCATATGTTTACTTTTGGGCAAACCCGGATACCATTAACCAATTAGGCACTCAGATTAAGTACAGTTGGAATAAGTCACTGCGCTTGGCAAAGACCACAGAGGGGGAAAAAGAAATGGTTCGTTTATATTTTGCTTACGGTTCTTGTATGGACTACGAAGGACGCATCCAGTCAAGCGGTTTTGCTGAGGGTTTTGAACGCATAGGAGTTGCTCGATTGGAGGGTTATGAGTTTAAGATGAATAAGTTGGCAATGGATAGAGTGCATGTCTACGCTAATATAATCCCATTCTCAGAAGGCAATGTATACGGAGTCCTTTACAAAATAAGGGATCAGGTGGAAGAGAACTATCTTAATATCCGTGAAGGTTATCCAAGGCATTACGGTAAAGAAATGGTGACGGTGAGTGTTGGGGAGGAGGAGTATAGAGAGGTTCTGGTGTATACTGCACAGCCCAGTTACATTTGCACTGACTTTAAACCCACTAGTCAAGTGTATGAAGAAGAACTTACGCGGGGAGCCGTCGTACTGCCGGAGCCTTATAGAACATCCGTGTTTCTACTCGCTTTAGAGCAATGCGCCTGTGTCAGGAGCCAAGGCTCACGTGATGAGAAGGAAGATATTATCACTGCGTTGCATTTTTTTAGAAACAGCCCAAAGCGGGAAAATGTTTTCATGCTCTCAAACGCTCTTAGCCATAAAACTATAATTATTGCCCCTCTTATTCAGAAAATGATCGATCTTGGCTATATAAGACAGGACAGCAGAGATACAGAAGGTCCCTATGAACCATTTGCTACCTACTATACTGTGCCCGCTAAAAGAGGGGAAATTGATCAGTTATTAAGGGCTGACAAGGAAAGCAGTATTATTTCGAGCGATAGAATTGACTGCATTAACGCAGACATGGTTTAACAGTAAAGTAGCAACAAATTTTTGTCTAGGGAGGGTGGTAGAGTTGATCTCAGCAAATAAAATGCGAGGAGAAAGAACTATACCACTGGAACACGCTCTAAAAAAATCCAAACATTCATATGGGAAGGGGTATGAAAGATGCATTTTTTGATTGTGGACTTTGAATTTACAATGCACAAGAGATATGGAAGACCCAGAGTCTGGTTCCCCGAGATCATTGAAGTGGGAGCAGTGGTTGCTGACGAACACGGAGTATTGCAGGATAAGGTTTACGATGCTTTCGTTAAACCTCAATTTTGGCCTAGAATCAGTGAAGACTGTACCGGTATTACTGGTATACACCAAAGAGATATTGAGCAAGGTATTTCCTTTGAGCAAATGCTGGAATCACTATGGCAAATGAGTCCTACTCAAGATACCTGGCTCGTGGGCTGGGGGAATCAGGATCGTCTTGTTCTGAAAAATAGCTGTGATAAATATGGCTTCGAATATCCCTTCTTATATGACAACTATATAGATTTAGCTACCGAATATAAGATATTTAATAATCGTAATAGAATGATTTCACTAAAAGACGCCATCGAGGAAATGGGCGTTGAAAAAAGGGGTATTCTTCATGCCGCCTATGATGACGCAGTGAATGCAGCACTTGTCATGCAAAAGGTGATGTCTAAGGGCTGGACTAATGATCGAAATCAGTTAAGCGTCGCGATGTAATAAAATGGGGATTTGTGAAAATGAGCTCATTATAGTCCTTGGTTATGGAAAATTAATTCTTAAGGCTGAATCCTCAGGTGATTAAAAGGATTCAGCCTTTCTTTCTCCATATCTATCCAAAACAAGAAGTTCAGCTTCCATGAAGCCTCTCGCTTTATAGTCTAGAATTGTAAGTAGTAACAGAGAAGCATTTGAAAAATAAATTCAAATTTGAAGGGGGATTATTATAATGACAACACGTGCAACTTCTAAGAAACTCTATTTTGCTTATGGGTCATGTATGGATTATCAGGGGAGAATGACAGCCGATGGATACGCAGATGAATTTGCCTTACTTGGGATCGCTTGCCTTAATGGTTATGTATTTCGCCTTAATAAACTAGCCTCGGATCAGTTCCATGTCTACGCAAATATTCAAAAACAGCGTGACAAATCGCTTTATGGTTATCTTTACGAGATCAGCAACACAGCAGAGCAATATTTAGATAAACGGGAAGCCTATCCTGATCATTATACGAAAAGAACTGTCACCGTTGATATTGATGGCACAGAGTATAAAAAAGTCATTGTTTATATCGCTAAATCTGATCGCATTTGTCCGGTACAGCTTCCGATCAAAGCAGCCTATTATCATGAATTAATGAGAGGGAGTGAGCGGCTTCCTGAGTCATATAGGTCTTACCTCCGCAGCTATTTAGATAAGTGTTATCATGACCAGCTCTATCATTACCATGATCAGGACACCTCGTTTATGCAATCTGAGCCCGAATTTTATACAGTCATTAAAGAGATGGCCTTAACCCTAGGCAATGACAACCAAACAGTCGAAAAAATGAATATCACTCCTGAAATGTTTCGTATCATGGTAAAACTCACGGAGATGGCTTTTAGAAATAAGTTAGATCTTGGACATGGGATTCCTAGAGGACTATTGAAGAAATTGAGTGATGAATTTGAAACCAGAAGGGACTTAGTTATTGCGTAATAGTTCGGTTTGAGTTCATTGAGGGAAGGAGAAACGATTATATGTTTATCATACTTTTTATAGTTTTATTGGTTTGGGTTCTTCTAGTGCATAAAACGTAAATTGCGGGAGTTTTGAAACTTGAAGGACAGGGGAATTCGATCAGTGGATATGACTTGAGTTCATCATATTCAAAAAAACCTAAAGTCGTTTTGAACAGCGGGTTAATTTAATTCATGCATATTTGCATGGAGGGTAAGGGACTTTGGAGGAATATGATGGAGTAAGGTTCAAATAATAGAGTTATACTGTAGTTTTAAATGGGCAAATATAATAACATTGGAAAAAAATGCAGGATTTTGTCAATTCGGTTTAGAATTAAGTGAGAATAATGAAATATAAAATGAGGCTTAGAATATGACGAAGATGGCTAATGAAGATTTTTTGCGTTTAAGATTTATTGTTGGGTATTTGGGAGAACAACTTAAGCCGAATTGGTGGCCGAGCTCTTTTTTTGCACCGGGTAGTAAGATGTTTCTAACCCCGATATTTTCAAAGACTACTGTGCTTGCTCAATATCATGGGATGAGGGAAGCCGCGGCAAGGGTGCATGATATGCGGATCGGAAAAGGTACAGGAGTGTTTCATCTGTTTCGTCTTCCTGATGCTAAAGAAAGGGAACTACATCAACTAATAAGTAATAGTGAAGATATGGAGAAGCTTATTAATGACCTTACAAGTGAAGCTGTTGCACGTGAAATTTTAACTTCATTATGTAGCAATGAACATCGCCAGGCGGTAGGGCCTGTACGAATCGGGGGCCGCTCGGATTTAGGAAAAATAGATAGCTGGCGAGAAGTAGCGAACTATTACAAACAAGCTTTTGAAACGAAAAACCAGGTTTATCCCTATTATTCGGAGGAAAAATGAGTAGTATAGGACACGGACACTTCTACACAACCCAACTTCAAGCTGGATTAGGCGTTATCGAAGAAACAAAAATTCTGTTAGATCTCTGGATCCCAGGAATGAGTACACCGGACTTATTTGAGATTGCGCTTCAATCCGGAACGTTTCCTAATGTATCTGCCAGGAGGTTACGCAACATTATCGCTGAATGTTTCGCGCCCAGATACTTGAATGCGAAAGGATGCCCCGCTGGTATTTTAAAAGACTTGCTTCCTAATATTAATGCGCTGGAATCAACTCAACTCTTCTTCTTATATACCTGTCGAGCCAACTTAATCCTCTTTGACTTTATTCAAGAGGTATTTTGGCCGTATTACACAAGTGGGCGTGATGTTATTACTAATGACAATGCTAACGAATTCGTCATAAAAGCAAATAGTGAAGGCAAAATGGTAAAGCCGTGGTCTGAAAGTAGTATCAAACGTGTTTCTGCTTATCTCACGGGTTCTTGCGCTGACTTCGGTTTATTAGAGAAAGGCCGAAGAAGTACAAGAAAAATAATACCTTTTAGGATTGAACCAATTGTAGCACTCTTCATAGTATATGATCTTCATTTCTCAGGCTTAGGTGATAACTCAATAATCTCCCATAAGGATTGGGCTTTGTTTGGTATGGATATGAGTGATGTGGTCGAAACAATGAAGCAGCTGTCTCTTCGAGGTTTCTTTATTATACAAAATGCTGCGGACTATATCCGAATTAGCTGGAAGTATAAAGATTGGGAGGAACTAATCCATGCCATCTCTAAAGGATAACTTTAATGAGCTTTTGGAACGCATTCGTCAGGGACGAGAACTCGGATCAGCTAGTTTTGAGCCAATATATTATCTTATCTTTGAGCCACAACAGATATTGGATGTGAAGCGCCAGATGCCTGCATGGACAGCCCGACTTCGTAATGATGGTTGGAATGTTCAAACTTTCTCCATTGCTGAAAACATAAACGAAATCTTAAAAACTAATCCGCTGCGGAAAATCTGGATTGAAGGAGACAAAAGAGCGCCACTGGATTGGGATAAGACCAATAAATCTCTGACTAACGCTCTAAGCAACGGTTCCCTGCAAAAACGGCTGGAACTGCGCTTGGAAGACCTTGAAGCTAAGAAAAAATCCATTTTGTTAGTAACAGATTTAGAAGCGCTTCACCCTTATATGCGGATTGGTGCAATTGAAAACCAACTCCAGGGGAAATTTAGCAGTCCTACGGTATTTCTTTATCCTGGTATTCGAACTGGGAAAACACGGCTTAAGTTTCTGGGCTTTTACCAGGAAGATGGCAATTACCGTTCGGTACATGTGGGCGGTTGAGACTATAATTAGCGAGGTGAGTAGGATGGAAACAATCAGGAATCTGTTTGACAAAAATAAGGATATCTATCGAAGCATTGAAAAGGTCATCTCCTACAATGCCTTACAAGAAAAACGGCTTAAAGCTGAAATTTCAGAATATGTAGTTACTACCAATATTGAAGAGCAATTTGAAAAACTGCTTAGCAAAATGCAAATGGCTATGGGGTCGGGTGGTCAGAACGAAGTGGGAGTCTGGGTATCTGGCTTCTATGGATCAGGTAAAAGCTCCTTTACCAAATACCTTGGGATGGCTCTTGACGAAAAAGTGAGTATTGACGGAATTCCCTTCAAACAATACCTTCAGGATCGTATACATAAACCCCAAACTAGGTCTTTACTAAGTACGGTAGCTAAACGGTTTCCTGCTGCGGTTGTATTTCTGGACTTGGCCAGTGAAATGGTTGCCGGGGCAACCATGGAAGATGTCTCTACCGTTCTCTATTTCAAGGTATTACAGTGGGCTAATTATTCCCGTAACCTTAAAGTTGCCGCCCTGGAAAGAAAAATGCAAAAAGACGGTAGATATGAAGAGTTCCAAAAGGCCATTCTAAAGCAACTAGGTGTCGAATGGCGATCGGTTCAGAATGACCCACTGGTAGTGGATAGCATCGTTCCGGATATTGCTCATAAGATGTATCCTGAACTATTTAAGACTTCTTCTGCCTTTTCGACTGAAATCACAGAGTTTATTACTTTTGAGAACGAGCGAGTTCAGGAAATGATTAATATTGTTAGAGAGACCACTGGCAAGGAGTACATTATTTTCATACTTGACGAAGTGGGACAATATATTGGTTCGCGTCCTAATCTTATCCTGAATCTGGATGGCCTGGCCAAAAACCTGAAAAATATTGGCGATGGCAAGGTTTGGATCATTGGTACAGCCCAACAGACACTAACGGAGGATGATCCCCGGGCGGCTCTTAACTCACCAGAGTTATATAAGCTGAAAGACCGATTCCCCATTCAGATGGATTTAGAGTCCAGTGATATTAAGGAAATATGCTATCGACGGCTATTGGGCAAATCTCCCGAAGGAGAAGCTGAGCTAGGGGCATTGTTTGACCATCATGGGCAAAGCTTGCGTTTTAATACCCGCCTACAGGATGCAAAATATTATAATTCTGAATTTACACGGGAAACCTTTATTAACCTCTATCCTTTCCTACCCTCTCATTTTGATATTTTACTGCATCTACTGGGCGCCCTAGCCAAGTCAACTGGGGGCATCGGCTTGCGCTCGGCTATCAAGGTGGTTCAAGACATCCTGATCGAGAATGGGGAGGCACATTTTCCTGCGGCGGAGCAGACCCTAGGTTGGCTAGCCAATACTGTCACTTTATATGATGCTCTCGAAAAGGATATCCGCCGGGCTTTTTCCTCCATTCATAGTGCGGTGAGTAAGGTCCCAATTCGTTTTCATAATTCGAAAATTCACCTAGATATAGCCAAGACAGTAGCGGTATTACAGATTCTAGGGAATCTTCCGGTAACTACCCAGAATGTATGCAGTTTAATGCACCCTGCAGTTGAAGGCGCTTCTCGGCAGGAAGAAGTTGAAAAAGCAGTATTGGAATTAATTAATGAACCATTGGTGCCTTTTGGAGAGCAGGAAGGTAATCTTTGTTTTTTCAGCGAAAGGCTTAACGAAATTGAGCAGGAAAGAGCCCAGATGGCGTTGAGATCGGTGGATACTCGTCGTATCGTCAATGAAGCATTAAGGGATATGTATAGCCCACTTCCAGCTGTGCGATTAAACGGAAGTTTACAAGTTAGTACAGGACTAAGGGTCCAGATTTTCGGTAAAATCCTAAACCTGGCCGGAGAAAGAGAAGCTGTTCAGACCATAGTAGAAATGGTCGAAGCTAGCGATTATAATACTGCTCGTAGCCGCTTGGTGGATGAATCCCGATTGACCCCTTCCAAAGACCTTATTTATCTTTTGGGTCGTTCAGTACCTGAGATATCTGCCAAATCTGAAGATATCTTTCGCTGTCAGGAAATCTGCCAGAAATACCGTAACGACCCTGATCAGGATGTAAAGAAATATTGTTCAGCCCAGATGGAAAGAGTTACCCGACTAAGTAATGACTTACGACAAATTTATAGACGCAACCTAATGGGAGGTTCATTTATTTTCCGGGGTCAGATCACCGCAGTGGAAAGTCTGGATCAGGATTTGTTGGAGTCCAGTAAGAAACACCTGACTGAAGTTGCCTCTCAGGTCTTTGACCATCACGGAGAAGCTCCGACGCGCGTTGAGACCACCTTGGCCGAACAGTTCCTTCGGGTTGGAAACCTTACGGCTATTACCGGTAAAATCGATCCGATGGGTCTTGTGCAGATTAAGGCAGGCACCCCGTACATAGTGACTGACCATAAAGCACTTATCAGTATTCGTGACTACATTGACCGCTCGGGTAATGTGGAGGGTAAGCGCTTGCTGGAGCATTTTGCAGGAACACCTTATGGATGGTCGCAGGATACATTGCGCTATCTTCTGGCTGCTCTATTAATGGCAGGTGAAATCAAACTTAAGGTATCCGGGCGCGAAATAAAGGTTAATGGTCAACAGGCTATTGATGCGCTGAAGAACAATAACGCCTTTAAAAACGTTGGGGTAACATTAAGGCAGGAAAAACCTCCCATGGAGGTTTTGGCTCGAGCGGCTGAACGTTTAACGGATCTATTAGGTGAACAAGTTCTTCCACTTGAAGATGAAATTAGTAAAATGGCGGCCAAACATATGCCCCAATTTCAGGTGCGTTATGCTCCTTTAGGAGGGAAATTAACTGCTCTTGGTCTTGCAGGAACTGCACGTGTGCAATCATTAAACCAGGAGATTGCTGATCTCTTGTTTACAGATGCTTCGGATGCACCCCAGCGTCTGGGTGGGGAAGAGTCATTTCTATTTAATAATCTGAAGTGGGCGTCAGACCTGGACAAGGCTTTAGAACAGGGGTTGGAAATCACCATCCGGGAGCTGGTCAAACATCGTAAAGGGATCCTGGACCTGCCAGATTCGGGTGTACCAGGCCAGCTGATCAAAGATCTGTTCGAAGAATTTGAAAACCTAACTGAACGGTTGGGTAAAGATGATTTTTACCGGCAAACAGCGGATTTAAGCACCTTGTTGACTACTATTAAGGCAGCTTGCCGTAATGCAGTGATGAAGATGGCCAGTATTCAACAGAATTCCATAAAATCGGCTTCACAAGAACTGAGTGCGCTGTATACCTGGAAAGAATTTACCCAGGAAGAACAGAATGCTATTCTGGCTCGGCTGGAAAGCCTAAAGAAGGAACCCTCAGCCGATTTAGCTGGCCTCAAGGAGTTATTAAATCAGGATTTTATTATCAATTCTCATTTACAAGAAATGAAGGAATGGATTAACAAAGAAGGTCGTGAACGACAGCAAAGGCGCCAGGTAGATGAAAGGAAATTTGCCCCTGCTGAAGGAAAGAGAAAGATTAAGGAAGTGTTCAAATTTCCACGAGCATTGAATAGTACGGGTGAACTTGATGAGTTAATAAGGCAGCTCGAGAATCTCAAGAACCAATTTATTATTTACAGTGAGATTGAAATTACTTTAAGCATCGAGGATTGATGAAATGGCTTATGATCAAAATACTCGAAACCGTTTACAAAGATTTGTTAGCGAAGCACGTAACCTACTGAACGTAGAATTTACCCGCCAGTTTCAACAAAAATATGGTTTGGACGCCAGTTCTGGTGAGGTCAGTGAGCTAGAGCGTCTGTCCCACCTAGACGATCGCGAGTTGGAGACCGCCCGAATGCTAAGGTGTACCCTGGACCACTACCTGGCTTCCAGTCCTTCCGGAGGTAAGCGGGAGTGCCTGGAACGAATGATCCGTGAGCAGGCTTTTACGGTGTTGAATCGTTTGAGTGCACTGCGTATGGCTGAAGCAAGGGATATAATTGTTGAATCACTATCCAGAACCTATAACTCCAAGGGCTTTCAACTTTATGCGCGTTTAGCCGGTACCGCTCTGGGGGATACCGGGGATGCTTACCGTACGTACATCTTCAGTGTGTTTGATGAACTGGCTCTGGACCTTCCAGTGCTTTTTGATCGCTTTAGTTCTCAGGGAGGTCTGTTTCCGGGTGAAGGGATATTATTAGAATTCTTGACCCTGATGAACGAATCGGATCTAATTCCCTTGTGGGCAGAGGATGAGACCATCGGCTGGATATACCAGTATTTTAATCCAATTGATGAAAGACGGCAGATGCGAGCTGAGTCACCTAAAGCTCCACGCAATAGTCGCGAATTGGCAGTACGCAATCAGTTCTTCACGCCTCGATATGTAGTGGAGTTTCTAACAGATAATACACTTGGACGCACTTGGTATGAGATGACCCAGGGTGGCACTCAGATGAAGGATAACTGTCACTATATGGTGCGTCGTCCCCAGGAAATATTCCTAGCTGGAGGGGAGGATGCTCCAGTACTGAAAGAGCCAACAGATGACCTGAGCCAGGAAGAACTTCTGCAGCAACCAGTTTATATACCTTATCGTCGCTTAAAAGACCCGCGCGAGATTCTTATGCTCGATCCGGCCTGCGGTTCCATGCACTTTGGACTGTATGCATTTGATCTATATGAAAAGATATATGAGGAAGCCTGGGATCTGGAATCACTATTAGGCCCCCAAGCATTTGAACGCAGTGAGAACCTATCCGCATTACAAAAAAGCTACGCAAGTAAAGAAGAATTTCTTAGAGATATACCACGTCTGATTGTCGAATGCAACATTCATGGGGTGGATATAGACTCCCGTGCTGTACAAATCGCCGGGCTATCCTTATGGTTGCGGGCCCAACGAAGCTGGAAATGCCAGGGCGTTAAACCGCTACAAAGGCCTCAGATTAGAAAATCCAATATAGTTTGCGCTGAACCCATGCCTGGAGAAAAAAGTATGCTAGAGGAGTTTACCTGTAAACTGAAACCCCGGGTTCTGGGCCAACTGGTAGAGATTATTTTTGAAAAAATGCAACTTGCTGGCGAGATCGGTTCCTTGCTCAAGATAGAAGAGGAGATAGAAGAGGCGCTAAGCCTGGCCCGAGAGGATTTTCAAAAGGAAATACAACTTCGAAACGAGGAGAGGGATACACTATTTCCAAATATGCTTTCCCCTCGACAGGTGAGCATCTTTGACTTTACTGATCTGGGGGATGAGACACAATTTTGGAATTTTTCTGAACAAAAACTACTGGATGCTCTAAAGGAATATGCTGAACAGGCAGTGGAAACAGAAGTTGTTCAAAAGCGACTTTTTGCACTGGATGCTGCTCGGGGATTTGCTTTTATTGATTTATTTAGGAAAAGGTATGACGTGGTTTTGATGAATCCCCCGTTTGGTTATATATCAGGAGATGCAGAAAGATATTGTGAAGCAAATTATCCTTATTGGAATAGAAACCTTTTGTGTGCCTTTTTTGATCGCACTCTTGAGATCGCTCAGCGTGTGGGATCAGTTTTTGATCGTACAGCAGCAATAAAGACAACCTACGAGGAGTTTAGAAGAAACATCTTTCTTGAAAAAGGTTCTCTTATTTCCCAAGCTGACTTGGGATGGGGAGTACTAGATGCAGATGTTGAGGTTTCTGCAGCAGTACTATTGTCTTCGAATGTATCATCATTGGAAGTGTTTTTTGACCTGACTAACACTGAAATTGATCAAAAGGCTGTCAAGTTTAAAGAAGCATGTGACGATGTTTCTTTGGGAAAATCATCAACCAATATCTTCACTGCAAAACCTCAGTCCTTTAAAAATTTACCTAACGCTGTCGTTGGTTTTCAATTTCCAAAGTTCGTTTTGAGATTATTTAGAGAGGAAATCTCTATTGACAAATTAGGATGTAGATCTTTTAAAGGACATGATTTCAAGTCGGATCAACACTTCAGGCTGTACTGGGAAATACATGATATTTCAGAAATAGGTTTTAGTAACAAGAGTTGGACATGGGTATTTAATGGCGGTGCATATTCCAGGTATTATCATCCTACACGTGATATTGCACCATATGGTAAGGATGCGGTTAGAATTAAGGGGCATCCTAACGTGTTGTTGCGTAATCTTTCTTCTCAGGGCAAACCTGGTCTAGGTTACGGTAAACGTGGGCAATTTCTTGATTCCCAAATTGTGGCTGCAGGGCATGCTTATACAATAGAAGGGGTTGGAGCAATAACTGAAAACGTGAATGAGGCTTTCTTTTTTACTGCTATTCTTAATAGCCCGATTTTCCAATTCATAATTAATTTATATTGTGGCCAGCACAAATATTCAACGTATGTTAATCTTTTCCCCTGTCCGATTGTTGATATTAAAACGCGTATAAGTATCGGGCAATGTGTGAATCGCATTTGGGTACTTAAACAAAAATGGCAGACAGGGGATGAAACGGATATAGTGTTCATTTCTCCTCGAATATTTAGCTTTGATAGGGATTCGCTTAGTAACTGTGTTGATAAGATGATACAAACAGAAGCTGATTTCAACAAAGAGATAACTGTTTTAACTAAAAGTGTAAATGATATGATTAATGCAATTTATAATCTTGAGACTGATGATATACAAATGATTGAGCAATATACAAAGTCTTGCCCTAAAGATCAAGTATGGATTGATGTACCTTCCTCAATAATAGAAAAGAGATTTGAACATATAGCCTCTATAGAATCTGCATTATTTGGCTTTGTCTTTGGTCGTTGGGACATCCGTTACGCCACTGGGGAGAAGGAACCACATGCATTGCCTGATTCTTTTGAACCAATTCCTGTCTGTCCACTAGGAATGCTTCAGAATCACCATGGTTTACCTGTAAGTTCACAAGATGTGCCAGACGATTACCCCTTACGGATTATCTGGAGCGGTATCATGGTTGATGACGAAGGACAACCGGAAGATATCGTGGCTCGGGTGCGTGAAACTATCGAGATAATATGGAAAGAAAAGGCTGAGGATATTGAGCAGGAGACCTGTGAGTTATTGGGCGTTGACTCTTTGCGGGACTACTTCCGCAAGCCTAGCAATTTCTTTGCTGAACACTTGAAGCGATACACTAAGAGCCGTCGCCAAGCTCCTATTTACTGGCCATTGACAACTGCCTCTGGTATCTATACGATTTGGGTCTATTACCAACGCCTTAGTGACCAAACGTTATATAAATGTGTAAATGACTATGTAGAGCCAAAGTTAAGACAGCTAACGGAATCTACTCGGCAATTGCGACAGAAGACTGTGCGTAGTCCTCAGGACGAGAAAGAGCTTGAAGAGATGCTGAATTTAGAACAGGAGTTACAGGAATTTAGGGATGAACTATTGAGGGTCGCTGCGTTTTGGAAACCTAATCTTGATGATGGAGTACTGATTACTGCTGCACCACTCTGGAAGTTATTCCGGTTGCCTAGATGGCGGACCTTACTGGAAGAGACCTGGGGGAAAATGGAGAACGGCGAATGTGATTGGGCTCATCTAGCATTTAGCATCTGGAATGATAGAGTTAGGGCTAAGTGTAAAAAAGATATATCTCTGGCCATCGCTCATGGACTGAAAGATATTTATGAAGAACCGGTTCCAAAGACCAAGAAAAAGGGCGTGCGGGGCAAGAAAAATATATAGTAGGAGTGCGGGCTATGAATTCTATACAAGAATTTATTAAACAACAAGTCATCTTACTGCGGTTGAATAAGAACGGAGTTCTGACGGTTTATGATCCAGAGCTGCGTTATCGTGAACTTTGCATGGACTTGAATAGCCAGGAAGTCCGGGTAATAGACACTAGTGAGAGTAGCATTCTAAGCCGGGAGTTAGCCATAAAGACTTTATCTGAATTAGGATCGGCACAATTAAAGGGGATGATAGTTTATGTCCCCGCCCGGAGACCGGTAAATGATGAAGAGAAACAGCAGGGTCCATTTGCGCTTTACGGTGCCTGTGGCTCTGTATTTCCTGATGGAGATGGTGACGATTACCTGAGCATTTGCCTTCGGGCGAGGCCTGATTGTGGTACTCAGATACGCCAGGTTTTTTCTGAAAATCCTAGTCCTACCTTTGCAGTTATTGACGCAGTAGGTGGCGGTCAGGGATGGCCAGCACTGCAATCTCTGCTTAAAGTGGAGTCAGCCCGCGATATTTTATTGGCTTTATTAGTTCCCTCTAAGGAGCAACAAAATGCTCTTAAGGAGCAAGAGGGCTGGGTAGCGGAGGCTAAAGAGCTATTTCGGACTAGCTTGGATTTGAAATTACTGACCAAAGGCAAAACCTGGTCAACGATTGCGGATGAACTATGGCGTTTTATTTTATTTAGTGAATTTGTCTTTGATTTACCGGAAACGTTACCAGAGAGTTTGAACAATGTACCACGGGCTCTTAGCGAGGCCAGGCGATTGGTAGAATATCTCTGTGATAATCTACGCAGTGACCGGAGAACTCAAAATGAATACATCTCCAGAGCCACGACGATAGAACAGGATCTAGCTCTGGACTCTCATTGTGCGGGAGCTAAGGACTTGGGAAGGCGAGATACCTTTCCCTTTGAAGACCTTTGGTTTCTGGAACGAGCTATTGAATCTCTGAAGAAAGATGATCATGATGCAGTTCGTAAAATTCTGCAAGGGCGAGAATCTTCGGTTTGGAGTAGCATAGGTGAAAGTCAGGTGCAATGGGGACTAGTCATGGCCGTTTTAGAATTGGTCGAAGCCTGTGCCGACTATGAGCGACAGCTCCCTGACTATACCAAAAGTATGACAGAACTTATCGATTTCTATGTGGCTAGTCTGCGGGAAATGGATCGTATTCACCGGGAGTTTGAACAGGCTGCAGGTGATTACTTAGAGACTCGGACAAATCTGTATCAATTAGTTGATTTGGGGCGGATTCATTATCGCCGCCTGAGCGAAAAGGCGCATGATATATTCATCCGACATTTTGAGCAGTCAGGCTGGCCAGTCGCTGGGAAGCTAAGTAATTCGGAAGTCTTCGACCGCTTCATCGCGCCACGTTTGACGGAAAAGGGTCATCGAGTCGCATTTTTCATGGTGGATGCTCTGCGTTATGAACTGGGTGTGGCTCTGGAAAAACAGTTAAGTGAAGATGGTAAGGTTGAGCTATACCCGGCGCTGGCTCAGTTGCCTAGTATTACGAAAGTAGGCATGGCCAGCCTACTGCCTCGGGCTGGAGATGCTCTAATTCTGAAGCGAAAACAAGATGGCACAGTTATTCCAAGCTTAGATGATTTACCGTTGGGCAATGTTAATCAAAGAATGGATATATTTCGTAACCAATATGGTCAGCGCTTCTTGGATATGACCCTAAATAACTTTTTAAATAGAAGGATCAAAATTGACCATGATGTAGATTTATTAGTCTTGCGCAGTGTAGAGATCGATAATCAATTTGAAAGTAACCCGGAAACAGCCCCCGGATTGATCCAGGATATGTTGAAACGGATTCGGGTGGCAGTTCACCGCTTACAAGAAATGGGGTTCCATGAAATAGTTATTGCCACCGATCATGGGTTTGTTCTAAATTTACTAGTTCAGGCAGGTGATGCGATATCTAAGCCACCAGGGGATTGGATTAATGAACATGACCGCTTGTTACTAGGTCAAGGAGCGGGTGACATTGCTAATTTTGTGATGCCTGCCCAAATGGCAGGTATACGAGGTGACATTCCCCAGATTGCAGGACCTAGGGGACTCGTACCTTATCGGTCAGGTATGGTTTATTTTCATGGTGGTGTTTCCTTACAGGAACTGATTCTACCAGTCATAGTAGTCCGGTTGGAAGTAGAAAAGCAGGATTTCAGAAATCCTAACGTTACTGTGTCCTATAAAAATGGGTCAAAGCGGATCACTACTCGTTTACCGGTAATTGATATTATTTTGCAGGATGTAGGATTGTTTGATAAAAATGTAGATTTGGAAATATTATTAGAAGCAGATTCAAAGGGCAATGTTGTTGGAGAAGCTAAAAGTGGTGGTCGAGTCAATCCAGCAATTGGTACAATTACATTAAAACCTGGGGAACATATCCAGGTAACTATGAAAATGCAAGCTGATTACGAAGGAAAATTCGCAATCAAAGCTTTGAATCCAACCACCTTAACGGCTTATTGTAAAATTGATTTAGAAACGGATTATGTGGTTTAAATGATGGATAAACTTGATAAAAAATTATGTTCAATATTCGAAGGACGTGTAGTACGCAAGGATCTGCTGCACCGAATCAAGAAGGGTACTAATATACCTACTTTTGTGCTGGAATTCTTGCTAGCCCGTTATTGTGCCAGTGATGACCCTGTTGAAATACAGGAGGGTATGGAAGCCGTATTAGCCACCTTGCAGGATAACTACGTACGCTCTGATGAGGCCAATGCTGCTAAATCGAAAGTTGCTACCAATGGGAAGCATCATTTTATTGATAAGGTGCATGTGAGCTATATTGAAAAGGAAAAGAAACACTGGGCGGCACTAGAAAATTTTAACTCACAACGCATAGCCATAAGCGAGCGGTTCTATCGGGATAATGATCGCCTTTTGGAAGGGGGAATTTGGGCTGATGTAAGCATTGCCTACAATGACCTTGATCAGGATAACTATGCCTTTTTTATCGAGGATCTGATGCCCATTCAACTCAGTCGTTTTGATTTTGAGCGATATGGGGAGGGACGTCAAGAATTCACACGGGATGAATGGTTGGATGCGATTTTACGTTCAGTCGGACTTGAACCGACCAAACTGACAAAGAGAATGAAGTTACATTATATTGCTCGACTGGCGCCCTTAGTGGAGGCCAACTTTAATTTTATCGAGTTAGGTCCACGTGGTACCGGTAAGTCATATTTCTTTAGTGAGTTCTCCCCTTATGCAACCTTGATAAGTGGCGGGCAGGCTTCAAAATCAACTTTATTTTATAACAATGCTAGAAGTAAGGTAGGCTTAGTAGGATTTTGGGATACCGTTGCTTTCGATGAGGTTGCAGGTATTAAGATTAAAGACGCCGATACAATCCAGATCATGAAGGATTATATGGCAAATGGAAGGTTTTCACGTGGGGTTGAAGTTATAGCGGATGCTAGTATGGCTTTTATTGGAAATATTGACCATTCTATCGAACAATTGGTGTTCTCAACTGATTATGATCTATTCATGCCTTTACCCAAGGAATTTGATCTGGCAATAATGGATCGTTTTACTTGTTACTTGCCTGGGTGGGAGATGCCTAAGAATAGTAGTGAATTTTTAACCGATAGATATGGATTTATTACGGATTATTTAGCTGAAGCATTTCATTATCAACTAAAACATTCTAATCGTTATGAAGAGGTTAATAGGCGAATTAAGCTGGGTAGTGCAGTGGAAGGTCGCGATGAAAAGGGCATTAAAAAAACGGTCTGTGCGTTTCTTAAGATTCTTCATCCAGTCGGAGAAGCAAGCGGTGAGGAGTTCGATGAATATGTTGCTTATGCGGTAGAGGGACGCAGGCGGGTTAAGGAACAGATGAATAAACGCAAACCGGATGATGAGTTTGCCAGAATCAATCTCTCTTTTATTAATTCTAATGGGGAAGAGATTGTGGTTTTTTGCCCTGAATCAAAGCATGCTATGGCGACACAACAGCCTGTTCGTAAAAAGCTAAGAGCAGATCTGAATGGTGAAGAAACTTCGCATCAGGAACCTGTAAAAAGAAAACGTGCGAAGGTGATTTCAGCACGCAAACCAGACCGAAAGCCGGTTAATGAAGATGATCAGGATTTAATTAATAGGTCCAAGGATACTATTATCCAATCACTCGATAAGTCGGAAGTGAGTCAGCGACTGGAAGATGAGCCTAAAGAACAACATTATACAATCATGTACGGAGATACTGGGTACAGTTACGAGTATATTATGAGTCCATATTTAAAGGGAGCCAAAGAAGTTAAGATCGACGATCCATATATCCGTATGCCTCACCAGATTCAAAACTTTGGTCGACTATGCGAAACGTTCATCAAGCTCTCTTTGGTGCGTAAAATAACCTTGACAACTAGTTATGACGAGGCAACCAACGTTTCTGAAATGAATGATCGGCTAGAGGAAATTAAGCAAAGCCTTCTTGAGCATGATGTAGTTCTCGATATCCAGTTGAACCTCCATTTACATGATAGAGAAATCCGGTTTGATAATGGATGGATTGTTAAGATTGGCAGAGGTCTTGATTTTTACCAGAAGCCAAATGGTTGGTTTGAGATTGGTGCTACTGATCTATTCTTACGTAAATGTCTGGAGACGAAGGTGGATATTTTCAAGGGTTAGGTAAAGAGGGGTGGTTATAAATTGTGGGTTGCTGGGTGGTCTCGATAACCCTCCCCTTAAAGCTGATAAAATATTATCTAGGAGGATAATATGAAAATACTAGGGAAAATCAAATGGTTTGGCTCGTATAATTCAAAGACTGATAGTTATAATGATTTTGGGTTTATTCTGGATGGGAAAACAAGTATATACTTTAATATAAAGTCTGTTTTATCCAAGGGAGCAAGTTTGGACGAAGGTGTTTGGGTTACTTTTAATAAGCAGGTAGATAACTCAGGACGAGAGTATGCAATAAATGTGCAATTACTCAAAGATGAGCAGGACGTATTAGGGTTGTCCAATTATTTTGAGAATAACGACTGGAATATAATCCTTGAAGATTCATCATTAAGTAAAGCATTGTTTCGATATCTAACAGTTAGTGATATAAAATATACAGAAGAAATTGTCTTAAGTAATATCAAGACTTTAAGAAAAGATAAAATTAAAATTTTGTTGAATCAAATATATAATAAACCTCTATCAATTAAAATAATGGAAAAGGGTCTAAGCCCGGGTTCGTTCTATAAATACCTAATAGTTCATAAGGATAAACTATATAATTTAGACAAAAAGAATTATGTCTTATCTTTAAAGAAAACGTTGGTTACACTGAACAAAATAGAATACTGGGATGAAATAAACAGTTTAGAAATTATTTTTGATGGAAGTATTTGGGAGATAACTCCCCCTGAGGTAAAAGTTAAAATATTATCTAGGAATAATATTAATAAAGTGATAAATAATGAGTTAACTCGCAATATTATTGATCAGATTTATCATATTATACTGAACTTAGAAGAGCACAGAAGAGTTATTATACTCGAAAAAATACCAGATCATATAAAACGAGACCCCAAAATCTTTGCACTTTTATTGCCAATGAAGAGATTAGGGATTCTTTTAAAAGACATTAACGATCAAAAACTTACTATCGAATTAGAGCAAGAGATCCTGGAAGCTTTTGATATGATCACAGAGGAAGAAAAATTTCGAATTATAAAATACGTTCCGGACAATTTGAAACTAAATTTTCTACTATTCAAATATTTGTCACCCGATGAGCAGGTGAATTTACTTTTTTTAATGGAAGAAACTGAGATAGTTAAATATTGGGGTTTATGTAAACGAAAAACCATGATTATTTTTATTTTTAGGCTCTTTTCGTAAATATTGTGGGTATTATCAGCCAATCCATGTTATTATATTCATAGGACAACCAGTAGGGGGTATGGCTATGGATACCTTGGATATATTCAATGAGTTTGCAAAGT
>Ga0209386_1000234_pt1 | contig 28751 bp, 32 predicted proteins | sample NGEPertwo_FD_184510 | JGI IMG/M metagenome (GOLD analysis project Ga0209386, IMG submission 184510) | Arctic peat soil microbial communities from the Barrow Environmental Observatory site, Barrow, Alaska, USA - NGEE Permafrost154B-two... | ecosystem: Environmental > Terrestrial > Soil > Wetlands...
CTAAAAGAAATAATTAAATTTGATATCAAAGACAAAACAACTGAGGAGAAAATAGAAACTCTGAGAGATTACCGGGAAGAACAATATCAAAAACTCTGTGACGCTGTTTATAAGAGGAGAGGATGGGATTCTAACGGTGTGCCCACTTTAGAAAATATTATAAAATTAAAGATAGATTTTCCAGAAATTGTAGAGTTGGTGAAAAAATATCGATCATGATTAAAGTAAATGGAAGAGATAGAGAATGGGAAGAAAATTTAACCGTTGAGCTTTTACTAAAGGAGTGTAAATACACTTTCCCTTTAATAATGGTGAAGGTTAACGGTAAATATATTCCCAAGGAAAAATATAAAGATACTGCGATTATGAATGAAGACGATGTTCAGGTAATCCATTCAATTGCCGGTGGATAATAAACTAAGAATTTTTATGGTAATTAATTTTAATTTAGTTAGTTAAGATAATTAAAAGCAGGAGATCCTTACCTCCTGCTTTTTTTTGTATTTTTTATCTTGCTTTTTCTTTCTTGACTCGATACTTTGCATCCTGCCCCTTGCAATTTTAAAAAGTCCATGATATTATCTAATAAAGTTAGGCATACCTAATAATGATAGGAAGACTTATAAATTAAAAATAGTTTTAAATAAAATTAAGAACAGTTAAGAAGGGGAGTAAAAACTAAATGACTACCCGAAACATGGAAGATTATCTGGAAACGATATGGAATTTACAGGATGAAAAAGGATATGTTAAAGCAAAAGATATTGCTGAAAAATTAGAGGTAAGCCGTCCCAGTGTATCCGAGATGATTAAAAAATTATCAGAAAATGAATATATAGTTTATGAAAAATATGGTGGAATTATATTCACCGGGAAGGGCAAAAAATTAGCCCAGGAGATCAAAAAGCGACATACTTTGCTAACGGAGTTTTTAAACATTATCGGAGTTGATGAACGAAATGCTCAGACTGATGCTTGCAAGTTAGAACACGATGTTTCACCCGAAACTATAACTTGCCTGCTTGAATTTGTAGAATTTATTAATTTATTACCAGAAAGCTCCAAATGGAAAGAAAACTTTCAAGAATATTTGAAAAAAAGAGGCTTATTGGAAAGTAGCAGTAGTAAAAATAAAAAATTATAAAGAAAAAACATTGAGAGAGAGAATAAAAAGATATGATAATTACTTTGGATTCAATAGGCGAAAATAAAAAAACAAAAGTTGTTAGCATTTCCGGAGGATGGGGAATAAGACAACGCTTAGGTTGTTTAGGTATCCATCCCGGAGACATAATAACTGTAAAAAAGAGCGCTATTATGCGAGGACCCATTTTAATAAGTGTCCATGGGAATCAGGTTGCCTTGGGCAGAGGAGTAGCTAGAAAAGTTGTGGTGGAGGCAGAATAATGAAAATTGCTCTTATAGGACAACCCAATTCAGGCAAGAGTACTATTTTTAATCATGTTGCCGGATATAAAGCAGTAACCTCTAATTTCCCCGGTAAGACAGTAGAATATACTTCCAGCAAAGTTAATCTTTTTGGAGAAATTTTCGAGATAGTGGATTTACCAGGCACTTATTCTCTTACTTCTTTCGACCTGGCAGAACTTGAAGCTCGAAAGTATTTGTTAAGAAATAATGTTGATGTAATTATAAACGTTATCGATGCATCTTTACTTAGTAGAAGTTTAGAGCTTACTCTGCAACTTTTGGAACTTAAATTGCCGATGGTGATATGTCTTAATATGATTGATGAAGCTGAACGTAAGGGTATTAAGATTGATGTTGAAAAATTATCTAAAATTCTTGGTGTTCCAGTAGTGCCAACAATTGCCTTAAAAGGAAAAGGCGTGAAAAAACTTTTTTCTATGGCCTATAAGATAGGAGAAGAAAAGGGAATAGGCAAAACCATAAATTTTAGTAAAGATGTAGAGGAAGTTATAGCCCAATTATCTACACAAATTAAAAAGAAACAGATTAATCAAGAATTTAATATACCGGAACGGTTTTTAGCTCTTAAGTATCTAGAAAATGATAGTTATTTTATGGAAAATTATGAAGAAAAGAGTAATAATCTTTTTAAAAAGATCGTCCATTTCCAGAATATACTTGAGGAAACTCATGGTAGACAATCCGATGTAGTTATTTCCTCTGAACGGCATCATCTCTCCATGAATATATATGAATCTGTAGTTTCACTTACCAAGCCTCACACAAGCCCAAGAGATTATTTGGATAATATCTTAATGCATCCGCTTTGGGGGTATATTTCTTTAGGCCTAATTTTTTACTTATTTTTTAATTTAATTTTTAGTGTGGGGAAAATAGTAGAAGAACCATTACTTAATTATTTTTATAAGCTAATTCCTTTAATAGGGAAGAGTATCAATCCAAACACTCTATCATTTTCAATAATTAGTGGTATTATCCAGGGGTTAGCCGGCGGGATAGCTATTGTCTTGCCTTATCTATTCCCCTTTTTATTTGGTTTGGCCATTTTAGAGGATTTAGGTTATTTGCCTCGCATAGCCTTTCTTCTAGATGCGTTTTTACATAAGATTGGTTTACACGGTAAGGCAGTTATACCTTTTATATTAGGTTATGGCTGTACTGTTCCGGCTATAATGGCTACCAGAATTTTAGAATCGTCAAGAGACCGTTTTATTGCCTCTGTGCTGGCTACCATGATTCCCTGTGCCGCGCGGATGACTATAATATTTGCATTAGTGGCTTTCTATATTAGTCCTCAAGCAGCTTTAGCAGTTTATATTTTAAATATTATCGTAATTATCATATCAGGAAAGATATTATCCCGCTTGCTGCCAGAGGTAACCCCGGGAATGATATTAGAAATTCCGGCTTACCATATTCCTTCTATAAAAGTTGCTTTAGCCAAGACTTGGCTCAGGATGAAGGAATTTATTTTTGTTGCCTGGCCCTTACTTATTGTGGGCAGTACAATTTTAAGTTTGTTGCAATATTATAAGGCGGATATGCTTATAAATAACTTTTTTTCTCCTCTAACCTCCCTACTCGGCCTCCCTTTAGTGGTGGGAACTACTCTGGTATTCGGTATTCTTCGTAAAGAACTTTCTATGTTAATGTTGATCCAGGCTATAGGGACATCCAGTATTGCCACAGTAATGTCCGCAACCCAAATTATGACTTTTACCATCTTTATAATTTTTTATGTTCCTTGTGTAGCAACTGTTGCGGTTTTATGGAAAGAAATTGGGAGTAAGCGGACTTTATTTACTATAGCTTTTACTTTTATTTTAGCCGTTATTTTAGCAACCATTACTCGATTTGTGTACTAAAGAACAGTATATATATTTGATTAGTTGGTTACCTAGTTAAGAAAATAAAAGATAAAAGTTAAGAGGAAGAAGCAAAATTTGTATCTTTTGTTTTAGCTTATAGTTATGAAAGAGGGAATCAGAATTCAGGAGATAAGTTGTAGGGGCAGACCTTGTGTTTGCCCCATGAAAAGATATTTTGAAGAGGGAAAATTAGATCTAAAATGGATTGATGGTTATTGTAAAGGGAATTACCACCGCTGTATAAGAAGAGAAATGGAAGAGGAAGGAAAATATCATTCCGACAATATGCTTCCTGATGGGACTATTAATAATTAAATTGATAGGAGTAAATATAAATTAAATGAAAACTTATTTAGATTGTATCCCCTGTTTTTTCAGGCAAGCTTTAGATGCAGCTCGAATTGCGGGAGCAGATGAGATTATACAAAAAAAGATTATTGATGAACTTTCTCAGTTAATACCAAATTTTTCTTTAGAAACCGCTCCACCAGAGATGGGAAGAGCGATATATAATTTGGTCGGGAAAATATCTGGAGTAAAAGATCCTTTTAAAGAAATTAAAGAAAACAGTAATAAGTTTGCCTTAAAGCTTTACCCTAAATTAAAACAAGAAATAAATAATTCAGAAGATAGGCTTTTGACTGCCGTAGAATTATCTATAATCGGCAATATTATCGATTACGGAGCAAAAAATTCCTTAGATGTGCCAAAAGAGATAGATCATCTTTTTCAAGGAAATTTCATCATTAATAATGAAAATAATTCGACTACCTTTAAATATGAACAATTTAAAGAAGCCTTAAATAAGGTTAATAGCATAATTTACCTGGCTGATAATGCAGGAGAGGTAGTATTTGATAGACTGTTAATAGAAGAGCTGGTAGAAGAACTGGGAAAAGAAGTAATTTATGTAGTAAAGGCTAAGCCTATTATTAATGATGCTTTAATAGAAGATGCTTTATTTTGTGGAATAAATAAAGCAGCTAAAATTACTTCCAGCGGGTCAGATGCCCCTGGAACTATATTAAAATATTGCTCTCCGGAATTTATGGAATTATATCAGGACGCAGAGTTGATTATCAGTAAAGGACAGGGAAATTACGAAGCTCTTTCAGAAGAAGATAGACCTATATTTTTTCTATTTAGAGCAAAATGTCCGGTAATAGCCGAGGATGTTGATTGTAAGGTAGGGGATATGGTTTTAATAAGTAGTTAAAAATAATTAAAAAGGTGTTTTGGTTCTTCGAATTGTAAATGTTTAACTCATTCATTCTTTATAAAAAATAAATTCTTCTGTTCACTATTCTTTTTCAAGATTTAAGGTTGATAATCTTCTTTAGAAATAAAATGTCCGCCGGTGATTTCTTCCGATATCTTCCGATAACCTCGGTCAAATTCTAAATGCAAATTAATTCGAGTGGGGCAAGAAGCTCCAATTAATTCTTTTTTCAATATGTAAGCTGGTCCATCATCTTTATAAGTGGGGGTAAGATCATTATATTTTCTGACGAGGGTTCTAAATTTTTCTCCACATTTATCACACTGGCTGTAAATCCAGAGAAATCCTGAGGAATCTTCTTCTTTTTTTCCAAACAATTTTCCAAAAAAACCAGTACTCATTTTATACCTCCTTATTCACTAACTCTAATTTATTATAACATAGTATAAATTTAAATTAAATTTTAAAATTTTAAAATTATTTTTTAAAAAAAGAAGGAGTTTTTAATTTTTTGTCGAATATATAAAAAGGTAGTACTGTTTTAGAAAATTTAATAGGTTGAAGGTGTAAAATGGAAGAAAACATAACAGATAAATTAGGGGAGTATTTAAAAGATTTAGAGGAACGTTATAAATATTATTATGAAGTAGATAGAGATAAAGAAATATTCGGTGTAAAAGTAGATATATTTGCCAAATCTTCTACCGAACATTTTCGTCAAGCCTTAACTAAGAGTATAAAAATTGACCAACACTATACTAAGGAATACGCCATAGTAAAATCATTATCCGAATTAGGAAATAAAAATGAAGTAAAGGAATTTTCTCAATTTTTAATATCTTCTATTAATAAATTAAGCCCTCCTTCAATAGATACGATGTCTACTATCTTAAACGGAGTATTAGTTGCTACCTCGAGTTTTTCAGAAGAAGCGGTAAACTTTGCTAAAAAGTTTAAATTTTCCAAATCTTTCTTGTTGGGCATCAAGGGATGGTGTGATATAAGACTTATTTTAATTGATTTAAAGGAAGAAAAGTTATATTCTAATAAAAAAGGGGAAGAAGTGCTTTCTGCTTATAAAATTAAATCTTCTTCAGGGGGTGATAAGACTAAAAAATAAATATTATAGAGTTTTTATAAAGAATAAGTTGCTGGGATAGCAAAAAAGAAACCCAATACTTTATTTTATAAATATCATTTTTATTTTTTATTTAATGAAAAAGGAGGACATTATAGATGAATCTTTTAATTTTAGTTTTAATAGCTCTTGTTGCTTTTGGCATTGCCCTTAAAACTTATGGAGGTTATTTAGGGAAACTTGTGGGATTAGATGACAGTAAAAAGACTCCTGCACATACTATGACTGATGGAGTAGATTATGTTCCCGCAAAAGCCCCGGTTTTAATGGGGCATCATTTTGCATCCATTGCGGGAGGAGCACCAATTATAGGTCCTATTGCGGCTTCTGTTTTTGGCTGGCTTCCCTGCTTTTTATGGATTGTTTTAGGAAGCATCTTCATGGGCGGAGTGCATGACTTTATGTCTCTTATTTCCTCGGTAAGACATGAAGGTAAAACAGTAGGAGAAGTAATAGGAAAAAATGTAGGTAAGAAAGCAAAGATCTTATTTTTGATCTTTGCTTGGTTGACTTTGGTATTAATAGTGGCTGTTTTTGCTATTCTGGTAGCCAATACTTTTGCGGCTAGTTCTTCGGTGGCTACTGCATCCGTTCTTATGATGGGCATTGCTATAGTGATGGGATATTGTCTTTATCGTAAAAATATGTCTCTTAGTACAGTAACCATATTAGGGGTAATCGCATTGGCTATAGCTGTTTGGATTAGTTTAGCGGCTCCTTTCCTTGTGTTTGGTGCTAAAACCTGGCTTTGGTTGTTATTCATTTATATCTTTTTTGCCTCATCTATGCCAGTCTGGGTCTTACTCCAACCTCGAGATTACTTATCCTCATTCTTGCTTTACGCTGCTTTAGGTGGAGCTGTAATAGGCATACTTTTGGGGGCTAACACATTACAACTACAACTCCCTGCTTTTACTGCTTTTAAACAACCGATAGGATATCTGTTCCCCATACTCTTTGTAACTATTGCTTGTGGAGCAATTTCCGGTTTTCATTCCCTTTGTGCATCAGGAACAACTTCGAAACAGTTGAATAAGGAATCAGATGCTAAGGTTATCGGTTATGGAGCAATGTTACTTGAAGGATTATTGGCAGTCATTGCTTTAGGAGCTGCTGCAATCTTAACTAAAGCAGGATTAGCAGATGGATTGGCTAATTGGGGTGGACCAATTGGTGTTTTCTCCCATGGTATGGGAAAATTTTTAGCTAATTTGGGCATACCCGAGCAGATAGGAATAACTTTTGGTGCTTTAACCGTATCTTCATTCTTGCTTACTTCTTTAGATACTGCTACCAGGTTAGGAAGATATGCTTTAGAAGAACTAACTGCTGATTGGGCGCCAGCTATTTCTAATAGATATTTTGCAACTATTATTACCGTCGTAGCCGGTGGAGCATTAGCTTTAAGTGGTAGCTGGACTGCAATTTGGCCGATATTCGGCTCAGCGAATCAACTTCTTGCTGGCTTAGCTTTATTAGGAGCAACTGCCTGGTTAGCCCATATGGGCAAAAAATATACTGTAACTCTTTATCCTATGATATTTATGATTGCTGTTACGGTTGTTGCTTTAATTACCATGGTGTTCCAGAATTTTGCTAAGGGAAATTATCTATTAGGATGTGTATCAGTTGTTCTGTTGATATTGGCTGGATTTGTGGCGAATGAAGGAATACAGGCAATTAACAAATTTAAAACAATATCCGTAAAGACTGAATAATTTACTAATAAATAACAGTTAGATTAAAATTTTTGTAAATTTAATAATTTATGTTTGTATCCCAGCAACTTATTTTAATAAATAGGATAAAATAAGGCTAACAAGTTTTTTAATTTCGTTAGCCTTATTTTATTCAAACAGAAAGGGAAAAATTAATGGAATGGCGATTAATAAAAGATAGTTATCATACGGGTTTTATGAATATGGCGATTGATGAAGCGATAATGATAGCTCACCGGGAAGGTTTGGTCCCTCCCACTATCAGGTTTTACCAATGGTCTCCACCGGCTGTATCTTTAGGTTATTTTCAGGATTTAAAAAAAGAGATTGATGTAGATGCTTGTAAGAATCTGGGAATCGATATTGTCCGCCGGCCAACGGGGGGCAAAGCAGTTTTGCATGATAAAGAATTAACCTATAGCTTTATAATTAAAGAAAATCATCCTTTGGTTAATGATTCTATATTAGAAACCTATAAGAAGATTAGTGGTGGAATAATTAGAGGTCTTTCTTATTTAGGAATCAAGGCCGAATTAGTTCCTCTTAGAGAAAAACTAAAAAGCACTCCCTCAGGCAATGAGATTAAATCCAAAATTTCCCATTCAAATATTAAATCAATCTGTTTTTCCGTTCCCTCTCAATACGAGGTGCAGGTTGAAGGCAAAAAGATCGTAGGTTCTGCTCAGGTAAGAAAAAGAGAAATAGTTTTACAACACGGTTCTTTATTGATAGAATTAGAAAAAGATAAGTTATTCTCTGTGTTTAATTTTCCTTCTGTTCAGATAAGAGAAAGGTTTAAAATAAGATTTAAAGCAACCAGCCTGGAAGAGATTTTAAAGAAAAAGATAAATTTTTCAGAGTTATCCGAAATTCTTCCCCGAGGATTTGAAGAAGAATTTGGAGTAAAATTAACTGAAGGTAAATTAACTGAACAGGAAGAAAAAATTTCGAAGGAACTTTTTGAAAATAAGTACTCGACCTATGAGTGGAATTACGAGAGGAAAAATAATCAACTTGATCCCCATAAATAAAGGAGTAGATAGATGATTGAACCTAAGAGTAAATTTATTGTAGTTGAAGGAGCTATAGGAGCAGGGAAAACAAGTTTGGTTTTATTGCTAAGTAAAAGGTTTAATACAAGACATAATTTAGAAGTGGTAGAAGAAAATCCTTTTTTGTCTAAATTCTATAGCGATATAGAAAGATACGCCTTCCAGACTCAAATATTTTTTTTATTGAGTCGTTATAAACAGCAATTAGAATTAGCCCAGCAAGATTTATTTAATCAATCAGTTTTTTCTGACTACCTATTTGCCAAAGATAGGATATTTGCTCATCTTAATCTCATCGGAAATGAACTTTCTATGTATGAACGCCTTTATGAAATTATGGTTAAAGATATCCCTCGGCCGGATTTAATTATTTACCTGCAAGCAAGTACCGAAACCTTAATGAAAAGAATAGCGCTAAGAGATCGGCCTTTTGAGCGGAAAATGTCTTTAGAGTATATGAGAAGATTGAACTTGGCCTATAAAGAATTTTTTTCCTATCCCGATAATTATAAAAAAACAAAGTTAATTAAAATAGAGACTAACGGTCTTGATTTTGTGGGTAAGAATAAAGATCTTGAATATATTATTAATGAAATTTATAAGGGGGATAGTTTTAAATGAAGAAATTTATTATCGTATCGGGGAATATAGGCTGTGGCAAATCAAGTTTAACTGACCTGTTAAGTAAAAGATTGGGTTGGAAGGCATATTATGAGGTAGTAGAGAACAATCCTTATTTAGAGGACTTCTATGGAGATATGAAAAAGTGGAGTTTTCAGCTCCAGATATTTTTTCTGTCCAAGAGATTTCGCCATCATCAGGAGATATTAAAGAATCCTGCCTCTGTAGTTCAGGATAGAAGTATTTATGAAGATGTGGATATATTTGCCAAAAATTTAAATCAGCAGGGGTATATGGAGGGTCGTGATTATGAGAATTACCAGGAATTATTTAACATAATGACCCAATTTCTTACTCCCCCGGATTTAATTGTTTATCTTCAAGCTTCGGTTCCCACTCTATTAAAAAGAATTTCCCTACGAGGGAGAGATTACGAGAAAACTATCTCTGAGGAATATTTGGACCAGCTAAATGTTTTATATGAGGAGTGGATAGAAAATTTTACCCTTTGCCCAATCTTGAAAGTACCAGCTGATGATTTGGATTTTGTTAAACGTCCTGAACACTTAAAATTAATTGCCAGTAAGATATTGGATAAATTACAAGGTGTAGAAAAGGTAGTATTTGATTAAAAAAGTACAGGGGAAAAAAGAACAAAAAAAGAACAAGGGACGATTCTCTGTTCTTTTTTCCCCTGTACTAAAGTAGGAGGGGATATTTTGAGAGCAGCATTAATTTATGGTGGAGATGATAAGAAATTAGAATTATTTACAAAAAAGATATTTTCTACCATTGAAAGAAAAGGGAATGAATTAAAGATGATTAAAGTAGGAAGAGGAATAACTGCTGGTAATTTGTCACCTTATGAATTTATATTTGTGGGCTGCCCGGTTTTAAGTATGTTTAAAGGGAAATTGCCTTCCGAATTAATCAATTATATTAAGCAATGTGCTGGGTTGGAAAGAAAAAAGACTATTGCCTTTATTATTCCACGGTTAATAGGAAACGATAAAACTTTAAAAAATTTAATGAGTTTGTTAGAGAGCAAGGGCTCTTTTATAGTTGATTTTAGGCAGATTAGGGATATAGACAAAGACAGCGAATTATTAGCTTCCCGCATGAAATAATGCACGTCCTCTGGTGCGAAAAGAAAGGAAGAGAGAATTGTTGTCTCCCGTTCCAGTCTTAAAGGAAATAAAAAATGGCGAATGATATATTAAAATATTTAAGAGAGAAAGAATACGTTTCCGGTGAAGTTTTGGCTCAAAAATTAGGTATTTCCCGAGTGGCGGTTTGGAAACAGATACAAAAACTAAAGGATATGGGATATAAAATAATATCTGAGCAAAATCTGGGCTATTGCCTGGTTTCCCGCCCTGACCTTTTAATCCCTCAAGAAATTCAAAGAGGATTATTCACAACCTACATTGGTAAAAAAATATTTTATTTCCCCGAATTAGCATCTACAAATATAATTGCCAAAGAAAAAGCCTTACATAGAATTGAAGCAATAGATGAAGGCACAATAATTATTGCTGAAAGGCAGACTGCAGGTAAAGGTCGATTAGGACGTAAATGGGTTTCCCCTGCCGGAGGTATCTGGCTCTCCATAATATTATACCCCCAACTTCCTCCTTCTTATATCCCCCGAATAACTTTGATGACTGCAGTGGCAACGGTGAAGGCGCTGGAAAATTATACACTAATTAAACCTAAAATAAAATGGCCTAACGATATATTAATAAATGAAAAAAAAGTATGTGGAATACTGACTGAAATAAGTGCCGAATTGGATATAATAAATTGGCTGGTAGTGGGGATAGGCATAAATGTTAATATAGATCATCGGGAGTTTCCGGAAGATATTCAAGAAAATACAATTTCTTTAAAAGAGGCTTTAGGTAAAGAGGTTTTACGGGTTAAGTTAGCACAGACTTTTTTACAGGAATTCGAAAAGTATTACGATAAGTTAAAAAGAAAAGAGTTCCCTTCTATTTTAAGGGAATGGAAATTATACTCTCACACTCTGGGGAGAAAGATAAGAGTAGATATGGGAGAGAGAATTATTACCGGAGAAGCGGTAGATATAAACGAAGAAGGGGCTTTGGTTTTAAAAAAAGAAGATGGCGAATTGATTAAGATAATCTCCGGGACTATTTCGTAAATTTTTTTGACATTACCGTTAACTTAAAATAATATATTGGTTAACAATAATTAATTAGAAAATCGGAGGATTTAAGAATGCCAAAAATAAATATCCGTCAAATGACTTTGGTTTCATTATTCGCTGCTTTAACCGCAGTAGGAGCATTTATTTCCATTCCCTTTTATCCTGTCCCCCTAACCCTACAAACTTTATTTACTCTTCTTGCAGCTATGACCCTGGGAAGTGCGATTGGAGCGTCAAGTCAGATAATATATGTATTGCTGGGCGTGATAGGTTTGCCCGTTTTTGCCGGTTTTAAAGCCGGGATAGGTATTTTGTTTGGACCAACCGGTGGATTTTTATTTGGGTTTATAATTTCCGCTTTTATTCTTGGAAAGATAATGGAATTGAAAAATGATAAAAATATTTTTTATTATTTTCTTGCCGGTTTTTTAGGAACTGTCATTATTTATTTTATGGGAGTAATCCAGTTATCTTTGGTCACAGGCATAGGAATAAAAAGAGCTTTGCTTATCGGAGTATTGCCTTTTTTACCTGGTGATATTTTGAAAATAATTGCCGCTTCATTTATTGCTAGAAAATTAAAAATGACCATGCTTTGATACGAATAGATATTATATATGAATGTTTGGTTTGGAGATATTTATTCTATTTATTTATTGCGCATTCCTATAAAAAATCGTTTATAAATTAATTTTTAAAAGCTTCATTTTATTTATTCATCTAAATTCAAATTATTCTTAACATATTATTGATAGGATACAAGTTATTTGAAAATAAAAAACGATAAAAATGTAGCATCAATTTAATAATTCAAGAATACCAGATATGGAAATTGCACCATAAAGTAAAAGTAAGCCCATCACCAGATTAAATAACTTTCTGTACCTTGATAGGAATTTTTTAAAAAGTGCTCCGAATAAAGCCCACAATGAAACAGAAATTAGTATGAGAGATGATAGGAAGATGGTGAAGAAAAGTAAAATCATGTTTGATTTATAATAAGGAACAATAAAATTAGAACTGACGGTAATGGCATAAAGTATTAATTTTGGATTAATGAACTGTAATGATAAACCGGTGAAAAATGAATTTAACCTTTCATCAACTTTCCCTTCCGAAATGTCCTTGCTTTTTATAATTAACATTGCGAGAAAAGTCATGTAGGCTGCACCCAGAATACCCATAAAAAGTCTAATCTTCGGAATAATATTGAAAAGTAGAAGGTTGAAATAATTACTAATAAACATAATGATAAAAAAACCGACAAAGATACCCAATAAAAATTTAAAAGTCTTTCTGTAACCAAATTTATTAGCATTAACCATAGATAAAACGACATTTGGACCGGGTGTAAATGATACGACTAAGACATAGGAGAGAAACGCGGTAAGATTAAACACATATGACCTCCCCAAAAACTTAAAAGAAAAAATCCATATTGCTCCAATTCTAATATATAATGGTTTCTATTGCAAGATACTAAATATTTTAATTATTCAATATAAACTAGTAGTCTCAGATAATGAGTTATGGTATAATTCATAATAAATGTAAAAAATTGTGCCGGGGCGTAGCGCAGTTTGGTATGCGCGCTTGGTTCGGGACCAAGAGGTCGGAGGTTCAAATCCTCTCGCCCCGACCATTAAAAAATTTAAGAAAAAATTACTTATAGGGTATCTGATTACTATATTTAGCATAGCGACAATCATTGGTTATCTTTTTAATTTTATCTTTTAAGCAATTAAAAATTCATTTTAAAATTGTGAGAATTTGCACTGGCTTGAACGAATAAAATGTCATTACCAAGCTCTACAAAATAAAAAGAAGCAATATAGTGAGAATAAAATATTTTCTATCTCACTATATTGCTTCTTATAAAAGAAAATTATTTTTTTATACTTCTTTAGGTTATATTTCTCTTTAATCTTTCAGCTCTATTTTCTCACTTAAGAAAAAATAGCATGTTCTTTTGCAAACAGAAACAAGCATCAATATTACCAGAGCTTCAACTTAAACTCCTACTACTCGATGCTGTTTATTCTGGTAACCTACCAGAACTAATATTATCCTCCACAGCCACAAGTGATAGTAACATTTACAGTATCACTTTTAGTTTCTCCGCTGTCAGTGTAACTTACGGTAATAATTGCCGAAGTAGCCGCGCATATTGAAGGTACTTTAATTACTCCATTAGTGGCGGTGACATCGGTTATATTTGATTGGTAAGTACAAGCACTAAGTTCAATATTAGCGGGAAGCGCATTATTATAATAAGCAGTAATAGAATCAATGGTCTGTGATTGACCCTTTTTTATTGTCATGCTAGCGGGAAGCACGCTAATAGATGTTATAGTCGGAGACTGATTTGTAGCAGGAGTACTAAAACAACCAACAAGTAAAGGTAAAAATAGTAATAGGGATATTAAAGTTAATATTTTGTTATTGTTTTTTTTCTTCATTAAAAAGATGCCTCCTCGATTAAATATTTTTATTTTCTTTAAAACTTAATATTTATTGAATTATATCTAATCACTTCTTTACAATTTTTATATTGACTAATAAATATCTTTAAAAACCAATTTCTGTTCTATTTTTTTAAAATGCCTCCTTTTAACTCAGTTCCAACCACTTGCCTGAAAGTTGAAATACTTTTGGTATCTTGCCTCTTCAGCTCCTTTTCTTTTATGATGGGAAGAAAAGGTCTCTCCTGTTGGCTTCTTTTTAATTTTAAAAGAAATTTCGCGTTCTTTTGCAAACTGAAACAAGCATTAACATTACCGGGACTTCGATTAAAACGCCTACTACTGTTGCTAAGGCAGCACCAGAAGATATACCAAAAACCATTATAGCAGTTGCTATGGCTACTTCGAAATGATTACTTGCTCCTATTAGCGCAGAGGGAGCAGCATCTTCATAATTAAGTTTCAATAGTTTTGCTAATCCATAGGTGAGGAAAAAAATAAGGTTGGTTTGAATAAAAAGTGGAATAGCTATCCAAAGTATAGTTAAAGGTTTGGTTAAAATGATCTCACCTTTAAAGGAAAAAAGTAAGATTAGAGTAAATAATAGAGCAACAATAGATACTGGGGTAAGTAAATGTAAAAAATTCTCTTTAAACCATTTTTCGCCCTTTGCTTTTATTATCCATTTTCTGGAAAAATAACCTGCCACTAAGGGTAAGGCAACATAAATGCTTATAGAAAGTAGTAGTGCTTGCCAGGGAACTGGTAATTTTCCTACGCCAAGTAAGAATCCGCCAAGCGGTCCATAAAGAAAAAGCATAGTTAGAGAATTTATGGCTACCATCACCAGCGTATGTCCATCGTTACCTTTCGCTAAGAAACCCCAAACCAAGACCATTGCTGTACAGGGGGCAATGCCTAATAAGATATTTCCGGCAAGAAAACTTCTCCACAGAGGTATTTGAAGCATCTTCAGGCTATTATCTAAAACTACTGTTCCTACTCCATGAATTGTTCCTACTGCCCAATCTGCTCCAGGTGGAAGTTTTACTAAATCCATTGCCTCACTCCCAATAAAATTTTTAAAAAGAAAACCTAAAAAAAAGATAGATATGGCATACATAGTAAAAGGTTTTATTGCCCAGTTAGCGAATAAAGTCAGTCCAACCGGTTTAATGGATTTTCCTGCCTTTAACACTTCTCCGAAGTCAATCTTTACCATAATCGGGTACATCATAAAAAATAGACAGATTGCAATCGGGATAGAGACCACCGGTGCATCACCAATATAAATTGCTAACCCGTCAAGATATTTTGCTACCCCGGGAATAACCTTGCCAAAAACAATTCCAATAATAATACATAACAAAACCCATACCGTTAAATATTTTTCAAAAACATTTAAACCGCCATTTTTTTCTTTAACCATAGTTAATCCCCTTTCAAATACTCCAAATTAAATACATCCCGCCTAAAATAATTAGAACGCCACATATTTTTTTAATTAAAACTGTGCCTTTAGATTTTTCATTCCAATTCAAATACTTTTGCACAATTTCTGTAAAGGTTCCAGCTAAAACTATTATCGAACAATGGCCAATAGCATAAGCAAAAAGAAGTGCAGCTCCATAGAAAAATTGTGTAGCTGACATTTTAAACACAATACCCAACATTGGTGCCATATAAGCAAAAGTACAGGGACCAAGAGCAATGCCAAAAATAAGGCCTAATACAAAAGCAGCCAACAATCCTTTTTTCCGAAAAGCTGGTTGATTAGTTTTTCCCAGAAAAGGCAATCGAATGACTTCCAAAAGATGAAAACCTATGACGAAAAAAATTACTGCCACTATATAATTTCCATAAGAACCGACATCGCCCAGCAAGCGGCCTAAAAGTCCGGTAATAAGACCGATAGAGGCAATAGTTATTAAAATACCCAGAGAAAAAGAGGTTGCCAGCCAGAAAGCTCTTTTGGTTGACATCTTACCTTGCTCCCCGATAAACGCTATAATTAAGGGGATGCTGGCCAAATGGCAAGGGCTTAATAGTATGCTGAATATTCCCCAGATAAAAGAAGCAGTTAAGGCAATAATTGGATTCAATTGGAGAGAATTAGACAGCCATTCAAATATGGTTCTTATCATTACTTAACTCCTTGCATTTTCAGGACTTCAACTAATTCATCTTTGGCAAAAAATCCAAGATGCCTAAAATATTCATTTCCATCTTTATCCAGAAAGACCTGAGTCGGGATTGCCCTAATACCAAATTCCTTAATATAAGGCTTGCCGTCTGGAGTCTTCACATCGTGAAAAACTACTTTTACCTGGCCTTTGTATTCTTCTTCAATTTCTTTCATAATTGGCTGCATCTTATCGCAAGGAATACAGCCAACCGACCCAAGCTCTACAAAGGTTACTTTTATCTCACCGTTTGTTGTATCTTCTTGAGTTAAAGTAGCTTCGGTGTTATTAGATACTCTTTTAAAACCAAAGACGATAGCTAAAAGTACTAAAAAAATTATGATATAAATATATTTTTTCTTATTTTGCATTAATCTGTCTCCTTCTTATTTTTTCTCATTCCCATAAAGAGAGGAATCCATATTTCTTTTTATATTATTTAATATTACTAAAAAGAAAGCTTTTTAATACAAGTACATACATCTGGCTCTTCTACAACTTCTTCCTTCTCTTTCTTTGGAATTCTTTTCTTTTCACTTGCTAAAAGGTAGCTAGTATATTGAAACATTAGGGTTTGTTGGTTAGAGGCAAGACCCGGGTATATCCTCTTAACCACCAAGTTATTATCTAAAAAGATAGCAGTAGGCAAAACATCAATGTTGTACAGTTCGCTCACTTTTTTCTGATTATCTAATATGACAGGGAAGGGTATTTTATTATCTTGTAAATATACCTTCATTAATTCGATATCTTTTTCTTGTAAATTTTCTTGTGTATTTATGAGGAATACTTCATATTTTTCCTGAATAATATAGTCTTCAAAATATTCCACTAATTTTTTTATCCCTGTAAGCGAATCGTCATTATCCTGGGAATAAAAGTAAAGGATAAGAAGTTTCTGTTTTTCTCTTTGATCTTCTAGATTAAAATAATCTCCTTCTATGGTTTTAAGACTGAAAGTAGGTGCAGGGAAATATTTTTTAAAAGTTGAAGAAAAAGCGACTGAAGAAAAAGAGATCAAAAAGACAATTAATAGTACCGTAGTTAAATAAGATTTTTTATTATTTCCGTAGCGAATCATAATATTTGTTTCCTTTCATTGGTAATATATTTTTTTATGAAATAAGAGAACTAAAAATTTTTATTATTCGTTGATAACTCTTTGATGATTTTTAATAACCTCCTTGTCTATACAACAGTTATATTCTATTTGGAGAGTCGTATGATTAATTCCGAATTTATTAGATAATATAGAATTTATATCGCTCCGTATTTTTTCAACTTTGCTTAAATTTATATCTTGTTTAATGTCTACATGGCCTTCGAAGAGAAATTCCTTATCATTTGTTTGCCATATATGAACATGATGTAAATTATCTACTTGAGGAATTTTTTCTATTACTTCTTTAATCTCTAAAATATTAATCTGAGCGGGTGTCTTTTCCATTAATATATCTGTACTCTTTTTTAAAATATCAAATCCCTCTTTTAGGACATATGCGCCGATAATAAAAGTTAAAATAGGATCGATTATGGCTATATTAAAATAATATATTAATATTCCACCAATGATTACTCCTAAAGAAGAAAGAGAATCTGAAAATAAGTGTATATAAGCAGATCTGATATTGATATTATCTTTTGAGCCAGACTTTAATAGGAATACAGAAATTGTATTTGCAGCCAGCCCAACCAGAGCTACAGCAATCATAATTTTACTATCTATATTCTGAGGATGTTGTATTCTTAAGTAGGCTTCTTTAAATAAGAAAAAAGATATTATTATAAGAAAAGAAGAATTAAATAGGGCAGCTAAAATTTCTGCTCTTTTGTAACCAAAAGTATTTTTTAGGGTATTTTCTCTTTTACTTAATCTTAAGGCAATAAAAGTTACAATTACGGAAATTCCATCACTAAAATTGTGAAGTGCATCAGATAGAAGGGAAAGACTTCCAGATAATAAGCCACCTATTACCTCTACCAAAGTAATTATAAAATTCAAAACCATAGTAATTATTAAATTTTTTTCTTTAAAATGGTTATGTGTATGATGAAAACTCATTTCGTTTTGCTCCTTTAATGTTTTTCATTCAGTTTATCTTCATATATTTTTTTCAACAAGAACAGCAGGAACATCCTGAATTTTTATCACCTTCAGCATCATTATTTTTTCTCTTCGATCCACTTAGTAATTTCTTCTTTACTGGGTATTTTGCCTGCCACTTTTACATCTCCATCAATGACTAAAGCGGGGGTAACCATAACCCCGTAATTGATAATTTTATTAATATCTGTTACGTTAATAATTTCAGCTGAAACGCCAAGTTCATTAACCACCTCTTTAGTTAGTTCTTTCGTTTTTTTACACTTCGGACAACCAGTTCCTAAAATTTCAATTTTCATACTAAATCCCTCCTTTCATCTTTATTTTATATATATTTTTAAAAAATATTGCCAAAAAGCATTCCGCTAAATGTTGCCATAACTACTACCAAAGAGACAAATACTAAAGTTTTTTTTGTTCCCATAATGCTTCTAATAACTAACATATTTGGCAGGCTTAAAGCCGGACCAGCCAGCAAAAGAGCTAAGGCCGGGCCTTTACCCATGCCTGCCCCCAACAATCCTTGCAAGATAGGAATCTCAGTAAGTGTAGCAAAATACATTAAAGCCCCAACTACCGAGGCAAATAAATTCGACCATATGCTATTTCCCCCAACTAAATTTTCAATCCATATTTTTGGAATTAATGCTTCGCTGCCCGGTCTACCCAACAAAAAACCGGCTACTAAAACTCCTCCCAGTAAAAGAGGCAATATCTGCTCTGCAAAACCCCAACTTGATTTTACCCATTGAATTCGTTCTTCCTTATTAAACCACTTAATAACTATCCAGGACAAAATAATTAACAGAATACCAGTTATAAACCATTTAAAATTATAAATTGTTTGCCAAATTTTAAATGATTCATCTTTTCCCCAATTAGCAAAAATTAATATTCCTACCATAATTGCAAAATAAAATGCTGTCTGCCATAAAGGTCTATCTTCTTGTTCTGCCTTTCCCATAGTTAAATTTTGATTGGCATTTACGCTTCTTTTTTTCTCGTCCTTAATAAAAATAAAATGCATAGACAAGCCTATTACTACAGAAAAAATAATGGCACCAATGGCGCGAGCTAAACCTAACTCAAATCCTAAAACGCGCGCAGTTAAGATAATTGCCAGTACATTTATAGCTGGTCCGGAATAAAGAAAAGCAGTGGCTGGTCCTATTCCTGCGCCACGTTTATAAATTCCAGCAAAAAGTGGTAAAACCGTACAGGAACAAACTGCCAAGATTGTGCCGGAAACAGAGGCAACAGTATAACTTAAAAATTTATTAGCCTCTGCTCCAAAATATTTTATTATATTTTCTTGACTAATAAAATTAGCGATTGCTCCGGCAATAAAAAATGCGGGAATCAGGCACAATAATACATGTTGTCGGGCATAATCCTGTGCCATTAACAAGGATTCCATTAAGGCATTTAATATTTTAGAACTACTAAATGGCATAAAATAGAAAAATGCAAATACCGCAATTATAATAAATATTCTTGATTTTAATTTCATCGTTTTTCCTTATCTCTCTTTAATATATGATAAAATTATCATATATGCATATTATTGTCAATAGATTTTTTAAATATCTTTTACAAAATGTCGAAAAAATATGGTAAAGAACCGTTCTCTATTACATAAAAATTAAAAACTTTTTTATAAAAAAAGGGTTTTTGTAATTTTTGTAGTAAAGATAAAGTAAGATGTGGATTAATTAATTTGGACGAAATACATCCTGCAGAAGAAAACAACGAATGAAAAGATAGTAAAAGAAAGAAAGGTGTTGAGATCGATGAGTGAAGATAAAAAATTAATTGCTTATTGCGGACTTTATTGCGGAGACTGTGTTAATTACAAGGGAGAGATTGCAAATTTAGCTAGAGATTTGAGAAAAAAATTAAGACAGGCAAAATTTGACCGATCTTCTAAAGGATTATCTAAATATTTTAAGGAATTCAAAGATTATGAACAGTGTTATGCGACTTTAGGGGCAATGGTTAGATTACGCTGTAGCAGAGTTTGTAGAGACGGAGGCGGTCCTCCGTTTTGTAAAATCAGAAAATGTTGTGAAAAAAAGAATATTCAGGGCTGCTGGGAATGTGAAGAGTTGGAAACTTGCACTAAATTAGATTTTCTAAAACCAATTCACGAAGATGCTCATCTAAAAAATCTAAGGAAAATCAAAAAACAAGGAACCGATAAATTTCTTTCCGGAAAGAGATATTGGTAAATGAAAAAAATATATGAATTTTTAGTAGGCTTTTAATTTATTCGACCCGGAGATTGCCACATTAAAAACTGAAAGTTTTTCTGTAAAAAGAGGATTTTTGCTTATTTTGTAGAATAAAGAATTGTAACTATCTCCTCAGATTATTTTTACTGTCAATTATATAGTATCTTAATTTAAGTGTTGCGGATTAATGATTTTTAAAAATAATAAAAAGGGGTAAGGATATTATGAAAAAGATTTATAAAATTATGCTTGGTAATTTAATTTGTCTTGCTTTAATAATAGCATGTAGTGTTAGCATGATAGGGTTTGCTCAAGAGCAAGATACTTCTGAAATAAGCATTGAGGGTATCTGGGAGGGCAAGTTAAAAGTTCCTGGAACAGAGCTTAGGATTGTCTTAAATATTTCCAAGAATCCGGATGGAATTCTGACTGCAACTCTGGATAGTCCTGACCAGGGAGCAACCGGTATTCCCGTAGAAGAAGTTATTTTTAAAGATAATATTTTGCGCCTGGAAGTAAAATCTGCGGGAGGCGTTTTTGAAGGTAAGGTTAGTGAAGATTTTTTAGTCATTGAGGGAGAGTGGAAACAATTCGGACAGTCCTTACCCCTTACGATTAATCGGGTTGATAAGGCAGTGGAAATCCCTAGACCTCAAGTGCCAAAAAAACCTTATCCTTATATTGAAGAAGAAGCAATATATGAAAATAAGGAAGCAGGAATTACACTTGCAGGAACTTTGACTTTACCATCCGGAAATGGTCCTTTCCCGGCGGTATTATTAATTACCGGTTCCGGACCACAGGACCGTAATGAAACTATATATAACCATAGTCCTTTCCTGGTACTAGCTGATTATTTAACTCGTCAGGATATTGCAGTCCTCAGGGTAGATGATCGAGGAGTGGGAGAATCTACCGGGGATTTTTCTCAGGCTACCAGTGAAGATTTTGCATCTGATGTGTTAGCAGGTGTGGAATATCTCAAAACCTGTAAAGAAATAGACCCCAAGAAGATTGGTCTTATCGGCCATAGCGAAGGTGGTATTATTGCCCCGATGGTAGCTGTAAAATCACCTGATGTAGCTTTTATTGTATTAATGGCTGGGACAGGATTAACCGGAGAAGAAATTCTATATTTGCAGGGTGCTTTGATTTCCAGGGCAATGGGGGTTAGCGAAGAAGATATTATTAAGAATCGCCAGTTTAATGATAAGATATTTTCGGTTTTAAAAGAAGAAGAGGATAGTGAAATTGCTGAAAAACGACTTCGCCAGATGTTTATGGAAGATTGGGAAAAAATGAGTGATGAGAAAAAAGAACAAATAGGCGATCCGGAAGTGTTCCTTGAAGCTCAGCTTCAGAGCTTATTATCTCCCTGGCTTAAGTTTTTCCTGACCTATGATCCTAAACCAATTTTAAGTAAGGTGAAATGTCCGGTACTGGCTATAAATGGAGAGAAAGACCTTCAGGTGCCACCTAAAGAAAATCTCAGTACTATCGAAGAATATCTCAAAACCGGTGGAAACCAGAATTATACTATTAAAGAATTACCCGGTCTCAATCACCTTTTTCAGACTACTCAAACTGGATTACCATCGGAGTATGCTAAAATTGAAGAAACAATTTCACCGGTGGCCTTAAAAATAGTAGGCGATTGGATTTTAGAACAAACTGAAACAAAATAAGAAAAATAAAGAAATTATTGAAAGGGTAGTAGAATCTTATATAAAAGAGATATACTAAAGCGGAGTTGAAAGAATATGACTCTGAGATTATTAGTGAAAACAAAAAACCATTAACCTTAAAAATTAATAATTTGCTATATTTTTTTCAAAATAAAAAGGAATTTCTTCTTTTTTGTCGAATTCCTTTATTAAGGGAGGGAAAATTATGTCAAAACATATTGGAATAGTTGGATGTAGTGCAGAAGGTGCAGCTCTTTGTTATCGTACAATCTGTAAGGAAGGAACAAGTTTATTGGGAAGGCACGCGCACCCGGAAATTACTATGCACACTTTCCCCTTAAGTGAATATATGCGGTATATCGAAAAGGGGGATTGGGAAGGAGTAGCAGATTTAATGCTATCTTCGGTATCTAAACTGGCAAAAGTGGGAGCAGATTTTGCAATATGCCCTGATAACACCATACACCAGGCATTCGATTTGGTGGTCAAGGAATCACGAATTCCCTGGCTTCACATTGCACAGGAAGTTGCCGCTGAAGCAAAACAAAAAGATTATAAATGCCTGGGGATTTTAGGCACACGATATTTAATGGAGGGCCCGGTCTATCCTGACAAGATTACTGCGTTTGGCATTAAATATATGATACCCGAAGTAAAAGACAGAGAGAAAATCAATAAGATAATTTTTGAGGAATTAGTGAATGCTTGTTTTACTTCAGAAGCGCTTACTTATTTTCAGGGAGTCATCGATGAATTAAAAAATAAAGGGTGTGACGCGGTTGTTCTTGGTTGTACTGAAATACCGCTATTAGTAACTCAAGAGAATTCATCTCTACCCATACTTGATTCTACCAGACTCCTAGCAAGAGCGGCTTTAAAAGAAGCAACAAGATAGAATCTTTATTAAGGAGGAAAATAAGATAATGTATAAAATTAATTTAAAAGAAAAAAAAGAAATTTTGAATATGCAAAGAATCACCTTTGTGGTGGTTTTATTTACCTTATTAATTGTGATAGCCAGTATTCTTCTATTGATCTGGTGGCCGGTAAAGCCATCGTTAGCAGAAATTACTAATTCCTGGGTTTCCTTGATAATGGTCTATCTGGTTCTTAGTATATTATTATTTGAGAAGCCTATTTATAAGTTCTTTGAAGAATTTATTACTGCCAAAAAATCGGGGCGAAGCGATTCTCAACAGTCAAGGCAAGGACAATTTCTCGGTTCAGTACCAGTTATTGACATTGGAGATTTAACCCATTATTACGATTCCAGGCAGGATAATATACTAAATAGAGAAATTAAAGATACAGATTCCTCCGCTTTAAGAGAAGAAGAAATGGCTAAATATGTCCGAAGATTGCAAGAGGAAAATATAAAATGGCGATTCCTCTATGCCGATACTTATCTGGTCTTATACTCAAAATATGTTTTATTCTGGTTTCATAAATCCAAATCAGCAAACCGGGAAGAGTTTGATAATATATGGCAGTCTAAAATATCTGATCCTGAAGAACGCGAAACCATAGTAAACGCCCTCCTTAATTTAGGGTTTATCCGGGAAGAAGAAGAGGATACTTTAACTGTCAGTGAACTAGGCTCAGCCTATGTAAATTATCTGAAAGAAATGGACAAGCAAATAGGATAGAAAAGAGGGCGTTTTAGTGAAAATATCAATTGCAGTAATAACCAAAGACTTTATTTCTTTAGAGCCCGTAGATGAGTTTTTAGAAAATGCTACAGAATATAATCATAAAATCTACAGTATAATAATTGTGTATTCCCATGATTGTGATTTTCGGTTGGTAGAAAGTTTAACAAAAAAAGTCAAAGTCTTTCTGGTAAAGATAAACGATGCCCCGGAGATAAAAGAACAGTTAATAAAGATGGGCCTATCTACAGAAAATATAGAAATTTTAATAAATTGTTCGGCCTTAAAAAAGCATGGATTAGTGCCTTATGGTTTGAATAGAAATTATGCCCTGATCAGGGCTTTGTTGAGCGGTTCAGAAGCATTAGTTTTTATAGATACTGATGTCTATCCCAGAGTATTGATAAAAGAGAACAATGAAGTAAAGGAAAAAGAAATAGATTTTATCGGAAGACATTTAGAATATCTAAGGAAAAAAGAAGTTATAATTACCACCAGTGATTACTCCGGCTATTACATTATTCCTCCCATGAGATTTACCGGGATGAAGGAGTTATTGATTGGCTTACAAAAAGAAGGTGCTTATGAATTTTTACAAAATTTCGACGAGCATGATTGTCTGAATTTAGATAATGATAAAAATCGAAAAGTTTTTGAAACAAATAAAATCTTAGGAGGAAATGTAGCAATTAAGCTAAGCGCTCTTAAAGAGCTACCTCCCTTTTTTTCTACAGTGTATAATGTAGATAGCGAGAATGTTCTATCCCGTGGAGAAGATACCGTTCTGGGAATTAAATTAAAAAAGAGCGATAAAAAATGTATCGATATAGATACCAAAATATTCCATAATACCTTTGGAAATTATCCCGAGATACCTGATATAAAAAGGGATGATTCTATAAGAGCTAGATTTTATTACACCTGCCTGGGCTGGATAGGAAGAAATCCCTTTCTGAATTGGCTAAAAAGGGAAGATTTAGAAGAGGTAAAAAATAGACAGAGGGAAAATATAATTATCGGCTCCAAAGCCGTGGCCTCTTATCTTAATGATGAGAGATTTCTAATTTTACCCGAGGCACTGGAAACATCTTACCGTAATTTAGGACGGGTAATTAACGAATATAAAAACACTATGATGGCCTGGAATGATTTTATTGAAAAATTAGAGAAATGGGAAGGGTAAAAAATGAAAATATTAATTATCAATCACTTCCCCCTGGAGGGTTCAGGGAGCGGAGTTTACACTAAAAATATTGCCAAGGAATTAACCGAAATTGGGCATAAAGTTAAGGTTATATTTCCGGAAAATCGAAAGGTATCCCCGGAAATTTTTGAAATGAGACCGATAATGTTTAGGGGCGATGACAGCAGCAAAGATTATGAAATTGATTTTAATTTTCCCTGTTTTACCAGCCATCCCAGGAGCAATACCACTTTTTATCAATTAAATAAAAAGCAGATGAGAGACTATATTGATATAATGGTTAGGGTTACCCAAGAAGAGGCAGATAAATTTAAACCTGATATTATTCACGCCCAGCATCTCTGGATTACCCCTTATGCTGCCCAAAAGACCGATATTCCTTATGTAGTAACGGTGCACGGTACAGACCTGAAAGGATTTAAGCAAGACAAAAGATATCATAATTACGCCTTAAAAGGTGCTCAAAATGCTCGAAAAGTCATTACCATATCAAAACAAGTAGACAGAGAAACCAAGGAGCTCTACCATATAGAAGACGAGAAAAGAAAAATTGTCTATAACGGATATGATACCAAGCTTTTTAAAGTAAACAATGTTTCCCGAAAGGAAGCTTTAGAGAAGTTTGGTATAAATGAAATACCGGATTATATTGTTTCTTTTGCCGGGAAATTAGCGCATTTCAAAGGGGTAGACATATTATTAAAAGCTGCTAAAATATATGAAAACCAGATGAAAGAAAAAGTTATGACCTTAATTGCCGGTAATGGGGCATTATATGAAGAGTTAAAAAAACTTAAAAATTTTTTAAAGTTAAAAAGAACTTTTTTCTTAGGGCATGTAAATCAGGAACAGCTTGTTGATCTATACAATATTGCCGATGTAAGCACTGTGCCTTCTCGAAGTGAACCCTTTGGACTGGTAGCCATTGAAGCCCTGGCCTGCGGCACCCCGGTAGTAGGCACCAATCAGGGAGGGTTACCTGATTTTATCAATGAAGATATTGGTGTCCTGGTCGATGTGGATGATGATATTGCTCTGGCTGAAGCTATAATTAACGAGCTGGTAAGACCTGACAAAAAGATTAGAAGAGAACGGGCACATGAATATGCGGTTAATAATTTTTCCTGGGAAAATACCATTAAAGAAGTAGAAAAAATATATAAGGAAGCAATATTTTAACCAAGGAAAGTATAGTTTAACAAAAATTATTTACACAAAGGTGAAGGAGAAAGAAAATTATGCGAACTGTAGTAGTTATCCCCACTTATTGGGGGCGGGAAAAAGAGATTGGTTTTAAAGAAGGGGATATTGTATATGATCATGCTACCCCCGTTGATGAAGAAGGAACCCTGGGTAGGACCCTGGAAAGTATGAAGATATTAAAAAAGAAAGATTTTAAATTAGTTATACTAATTTGTCTAACCCATAAGGAAATAGAACACCAAGCAGAGGAAAAAGTAAGAAAGATAGTTAAAGGGGTAAAGTTGGAAGTAGAAACCTATTTATTTACCCAAATGACTTTAAAGAAGATTAAGAGATTTGGCAGAAATTCTCAATTAAAGGAGAATGTGCTTTCTTTATTAAGCTTAGAGGGTTATGCCAATGTCAGGAATATGTGTATATTCTCTTCCCATATACTTAATTCTGATATTACAGTTTTAATCGATGATGATGAAGTTATAGAAAATCCTGATTTTATGGACATAGCCAGGGAATTCATCGGGAAAAGAGTGTATGGAGAAACCGTATACGGGGTAGCCGGCTATTATTTAAATAAGTATGGAAATTATTATGATGATGTAAACATGGAGCCCTGGATGACTTATTGGAATAGGTTTGGGAGTAAGTCCAAAGCCTTTGATAAGATAATCGGCTGCGGCCCCCGACTTAAACAAACTCCCTTTGCCTTTGGCGGAGCTATGGTAATTCATAAAAATCTATATCAGACAGTGCCTTTTGACCCCAATATTCCCAGAGGGGAAGACATCGATTATCTCATCAATGCGAAAATGTTTGGTTTTGATTTCTTCCTGGACAATAAATTGAGCGTAAAACATCTTCCTCCCAAACAGAACCATCCCATCTGGAAGAGAACCAGAGAGGATATCTATAGATTTATTTACGAAAAATCTAAAATTGATTCCCAATACGAAGTAAGTAATATGCGGATGGTAACGGCCGATGATTTCTCTCCTTACCCGGGAGAGTTTTTAAAAGATGATCTTGAAGATAAAATCTTCAAGACTAATTTACTACTTGCCATGGAAAATCTAGCTAACAAGGAAATAGATGCTTGTAGAGAATCTATAAAAAATATATATTTAAGCATTTATGAGGCAATACCCGAGAAAGATCCTTTTACCGCTTACAGGAAGATACAGAAGTATTGGGAGAAGTTAATAGACTTTACCCTGGAGAACAAAAAAGAGATAAGAAGAATAATAGAAGAAAAGAATCTATTTAAAGTTGAGGTAACTGTCGATAAAGAACATTATGAAAAAATTAGCCTGAAAGAGAAAAAAGAAACATTAAAGGGAATGATAGAGTTTAAAGATTTTAGCGAAGAGGAGTTGGAAAATATTGCCCGAATATCCGCGGTCAAAGCCTACAAGGAAGATGAAATTATCTTTAAAGAAGGTGATGAGGATTCCTCTTTTTATGTAATTATCAGAGGGTGTCTGCGTATTATCAAATATAATGAAAGAAATGAAGAGATTGTATTGGCTGATATTTGCACTGGAGGATTCCTGGGGGAGACAGCTATTGTCAATGAACAACACCGGGTAAATGCGGTAGCCAGTGAATTTGTAGAACTGCTCTTTCTGGAGCAGAAAAATCTTGAACTTCTGATTAGAGAAGACCCAAATCTGGGAAATAAATTATTACTAGTATTTTTGGAAAAATTATCTAAAAAACTGGATAAGACCAACCGTTTATTCCAGGAAAATTATCTATTAGGCAGCTCCTCCCTTTTAGACATGGATTAATTATTCACAATGTCATTGCCGCGCCCTGATTTATCAGGGCGCGGCAATCTCTATTTTCCCCTATGTCATTTCCATGAAACCTGTCCTCGACCTGATCGGGGAATGCGAAGCCAGCTCCCAGCTGATTTCCCCCACTTTTATCCATTTAATTATTTATTTTATTGTAATATTTATAAAGCCCATGTAAACTATAATAGTTTATTGTAAAATTAAATATATAAATTTATTAATATCTATGCAGAAAATACATATTATTATTCAAGGTTAGGCTATGAAAAAACATTTATTGCAACAATTTAGCAGCATTTTTTCTATCTATAGTGGATTCCCCCGGACTATATATATTCTTTTTGTTTGCCGCTTGATTAATGCAATGGGTTATTTCGTTTTTCCGTTCCTAACTCTATTCCTAACCAGAAATCTTTCTCTTAGTGCCGATAAGGTTGGCCTTTATTTAATGTGTGTAGAAATTTGTCGAATAATTGGTGCTTTATTTGGAGGTAGATTTACCGATATCTTTGGTCGAAAAAGAACACTTATTAGTTTTCAATTTGCTATAGCAGTATTTTTATTTCCCTGTGCATTTTTAGGAGATTCATTAATTATTCCCAAGCTCTTAGCTATTGCTGCTTTTTTTAATGGAGCTACTCGTCCTGTTTATGATGCCATAATGGTTGATATGAGTACTCCTGAAAATCGTAAAGAAATATTTTCATTTATATATTTAGGATTAAATCTTGGTTTTGGAATTGGTTCCCTAATAGCCGGATTTTTATATACACGATACATTAAGTTTTTGTTTTTGGGAAATGTAGTGATAATTTTGTTTGTATGTCTTTTTATTTATATCAATATTGTAGAGACTTTGCCTTATAAAGTGCAATTGAAGAATGATAACGATAAATTGGTTCAAAAACAGAGTTTGCTAAAAATTTTATTACAAAAACCGATTGTATTATACTTTTCCCTGGTTTCCATCCTTTTTTATCTCGCCCATAGCCAGTTTTT
>Ga0209386_1000236_pt1 | contig 28428 bp, 23 predicted proteins | sample NGEPertwo_FD_184510 | JGI IMG/M metagenome (GOLD analysis project Ga0209386, IMG submission 184510) | Arctic peat soil microbial communities from the Barrow Environmental Observatory site, Barrow, Alaska, USA - NGEE Permafrost154B-two... | ecosystem: Environmental > Terrestrial > Soil > Wetlands...
TGAACTGGAACCAGAGATGACGTTTGGTTTGGGAAAACTGGAATTGATTGATTGGAGTGATGCTTTAGATGCATGGGTTAACGAGGATGGTAAACCAATATACACAAAAGACTGGAAAGAGATTAAACTACAACCTATGACAGTGACCCTTGGGCCACTGGAAATGGAAGATATTGAAACCAATGGGCTGCAAACTGTTATCAACAATGGGCTTGAAGCCGCGGGAAAAGTTAAAAATTTTATTCAGGGATTATTTCAATAAAAAATCAGACATATGAAATAGCCATGACTTTAATGTCACAAACCGAAGATGAGAATTAAATCATGGCTATTCCATATGACCTTAAAAAACAAATTATTAACATATGAAATACTTAGCGCTATTTGCAGTATTATGCTTCTCAGTTACAGCATCAGCCCAGGATTGCACCGAGGAATTACTGCTTCAAAAACCCGGCACCTGGAAAACAGGCATTCAGGGATCGATTAATGGTGTAATTCCTGCAGATTTAGTAAAAGAAAAATCAGTACTGGCAGCGATACATAAAATGGAGAACACAAAATACAATCCCAAAGGATGCCAGGTGCTTTACAGCACGTCATATAGTAAATATCCCAGTGCCGGAGATGTATGGATTTCTGACCCATATGAATATACCATGTTCATACTGCCTTTTTTATGCGACAGTAAAGGCGCCGATCAATCAAAATATACTGTAGCTATCGCATCAGCAACAAATGTTACTATTTCTGCCAATGAAATTTCCTGGTTAAATACCCTGTATGCAGCAACTATTCATGACGATTTCAGGGGTTACTATAAGCTGGAAGACAGGCCTGTTAAAAAAGACGGATACTATTTTTTTGGTGAAGATAACGTTAATCCGGAACAAGAAATAGTTGAATACCGATGGCTGATTACCTATAATGATGCACTGCCATTTTCCTACCTCAACCGTAGGGAATATTTGCAATTACAACAGAAAAGATTAGAGAAGTCAATAAAAGAAAGTCCGGGTGAAAAGGAATATTTCCAAAAATTCCTCGATAATATCAGTGAGTATTTAACCAAACCGGATAGCGAATTAAGTCAAACAGCCATTTGTATGTCGAATGATGAAGAGCAGTTTAGTGGTTTTGTTGAAGAAGGCACCAAAGGTTCCTTTATCGCCGTTAAACCAAACCTGGAATATTACAATAAAAAGCTTCCAATGTCATCGCCGCAGTTTTTTACAGTAATTTATACTTTAAGCCAGGGCGAACCTGTATTTGAGGAAAATATAGCGGCAATAAAAGAAGCAACCGACTTCGCTGCTCTTAAAAATATGTTGGGGAAATAATGAATATTGAAGTGCATCTTTCAAATATTCCCATTATGAAATATTTCTGTTTTAATTGAAACCGGAAGCAATAATCATATTATAGTCTTTATAAACAACTATTTACAAATAACTGCATGAAAAGTATCTTCTTTATTATACTGAGTGTTTATTTTCTGATATCAAACACGCAGGCTCAAACCAAGCCTAAAGAAAAGGCACCTGCCGCGAATGAGATGGATGAAATGATGAAGAATGCTCAGAAGGAATTGGATAATATGAGCCCTGAAGATAAAAAGGCGATGGAAGACTTGGGAGTCAAAATACCATCATTAAAAGAAACACCTAATATAACAAATCAGCAATTGCAGAATGCCAATAATGAAACCGTAAGTGCTGTACCAAAAAAAGATCCGGCAAGAATTGCTACAGCCTTATCAGTTACCTTAAATGATGCAGGAATGGTTGCATACATTGATAAAGTTCATACATTGGTATCCAATAAAATGAAACCCGACTACAAGGTGCGGGCTGAAGAAATTGATCAACTACTTAGTCAGAATAATACTTCCTCCGCTGCTCAAGGTCAGACTGCAATCGCATTTCTAATGGAAGGCAAACCAATGCTGGCACTGTTCCTTCTTGGCAAAGCGTGCAAAAAACTTCCCGATGCTGATAACCTGAATAATTATGCTGCAGTACTTACCAATCTTGGTGCTGAACAATTAGCCATTCCAATATTGAATAACCTCAATACGCATTATCCTCAAAATAGTACAATTCTAAATAATATTGGACAGGCATGGTTTGGATTGGGTGACATCGAAAAGGCGAATGAGTTTATCGACAAAGCTATCTGCATTTATGCTTATCATCCACAGGCAAATTTCACCAAGTGCCTGATTGAAGAAAGTAAGGGGAATATAATGGGAGCGATTCAAGCTGCTAAGTTTAGTATAAAAAGGGGTTACAGTTTACAAAAAGCCAACAAACTCGAGAAATTAGGATACAAATTAAAAAGCGATGATCTTGACTGGAATCCACCTATGCCAAAAGATGAACTGGGCCTTGCAAAATTCAAATGGCCGGCTTACCCTAAAAATGTAGAAGAAAGTAAATTACTGGAACCGGCCTGGGATAAATTTAAGGAAGAATGTAATAACAAAATCAATGAGTTGCAGAGCCAACAGGCTATACTTGAAAAACAGATGATCGACCAGCAACAAATACGCGCAGCGCAACTACTTCAAACGAGCCAAACCGGTTTTCAGGCAAAACCATTTCCGGAAATGGCCGATAAAGCAATTGTAAAACTCGGCCCCACTGTAAAGGGAATTGAAGCCGTAAACAATTATGTTTTTGCAAATGAATTTCAACCGGTATTAAAGGCTAATGAAAAAATTGAAGAATTAAAAATGATTGAAGATGCCGAATTAACGGTTTTTCGCAAAAAATACGAAGATAAGTTTGGAGATGGAAAGTCCAATCCTTTTGCCGCAGCCTGCAAGGATGAAAATGAAATTAAAAATAATTTTCTGAATGAAGCAAATACCCTGATGGGACAACGTGAAAGGGTATATTTAAACTACACAAGTAGCCAAATTGATAATCTTTTGTATTACCGCAAATATACGCAATGGCCCGACGAATATGCCTGGACAACCGTAGTAGCGCAAATTAGTTGGCTTACTCAAATCAGCAGACAAGTAGTGATGTTCAGATCTGAAAGTAACTACTGTCAATATGCTGTTAAAGAGGATAAACCAAAATTGGATTCCTTACAGAATTTTGATGACGTGGCGTGCAAATATATAAGTACAACTGACCTTGGTTGTTATAAAATCACTTCTCAATGCAGCCGGCTGATTGGCGAATTTAATTGCGGCGGTATCGAAATAAAGATGAAACAAAATGATGAAACCGATCGGTTTTCGGGAAGTGTCTATGTAGGAGCCAGCAAAAGCGTAAGTGTTGGGAAAGGTCCTATCTCCGCTGAAGCAGAACTCACTGCTGCGGTGGGCGTAGAATTAAGTGAAAGCGGAAAGACAGACTTGGTTGGAAAAGTCGGTGCAAATATAAACTTAGCCGGGCAAACAGTTGCTGGTATGGAAGGAAGAGCGGGTGTTAACAGCGGCCCTAGCATTAGCGGGCACGTACTGGGAGGCGGTGATTAATGAAGTCAATAAAATTATTTAAAATGAAAAAATATCTTCTTCTTTTTTTATGCGCTTCACTTTTAGCACTTTCATCATTTGCACAGGATTGCACCGACGAACTAATTCTCCAAAAGCCAGGCTTTTGGAAAGATGTCAGTGGTAGTTCATCAGGTATAGCCGCTGCGGACCTTTCAAGAGAAAAAAAAGTAGTAGCTGCAATACATACGATGATAACATCGAAATATTCGCCAATGAGTGCGAAGCTCAATTTTGGAGGTGCTTATAGCACTCCCTACCCAAATATGCCGGCTAACAGCTACCAATATCATATCAGGGAATTTGACTTTTACTGCGATGGCAATACGATGAAAACAGAAGAGGAGGTCGACAAAACTTTTATAATTTCCGCTAATGGATTAGATGCTGAAATATATGAGACCGCCGAGAGTGATAGATTATTAGGTGAGGGTTATAACATTATAGATCACATGCCAATTGAAAAAGACGGTTACTGGTATTTTAAGGAAATAGACGGGGAACTTAATAGACTTGCATGGCTGATTACCTACGATGGCAAACTTCCTTTCGCTTATGTTACTAAAAAAGAGTTTCTGGAAAAAAGGAAACTGGCATTATCGAACCTCATGCTTAGTTCTGCAGCCGGTCTAAAAGATCATCTGAAAAATATTGACATGGAAAAAGGATTTAAGGAAACGGAGTATAAAAACGACCCTGAAAAACTCAAAAAGTACATGCAAATGGATTATCTGCCTTCAAAAGAACGATATGAAAAATTTCTTGCGAATAATGAAAACGATTATAAGTCGGCATTTGATAAAATTGAATCACAATTACAAATGTCTGCGGAAGAATTGAATAAGCAGGCAATTGTAAAAGTAGATCCAAACGACCATTTATCTTACCTTTTTATTGACGGCGAAGATGGTTCCGGGGATATACTTATAAAACCAAACCCTGACTACTTCAATAAAAAATTACCCAGGTCTTCACCTCAATTTTTTTGGGTCGAGGTAAAATGGAACCCCAACGACCCAATTTCATCAAAGTTTAAGGAAGGCATTATGAACGCTGTTGATTTTTCAACTCTTAAAAACATGCTGGGGAAATAAAACCACTGAAAAGATTTCAAATTTCAACAAAAAAAAAGCACCATAAAATGAATGATAATGTTGGAAAAGAAAAAGGAAGATAAAACCTAAAGTCATGAAATATTTACTAAATCTATTTGCCATTTTTATCGCACTTTCTTCATCTGCCCAGGATTGTAATCAAGAATTACTACTGCAAAAACCCGGTGTATGGGAAGAAACCGGTGGCAGCATTTCCGGAATAACATCTGCCGACCTTGCCAGGGAAAAAAAGGTTGAAGCATCCATCCATTCCATGATTAAATCAAAATATACTCCGCTAGGTGTGAATATTGATTTTGGTGGTGCTTATGAGAGCGCTTACTCTTTTATGCCGGTTAACAGCTACTACTATCATATCATGGCATTTCGCTTCTATTGCGATGATAATACAATTAAAACAGTCGCTGAATCTGCAACAGTGTTTCAAATTTATGTCAACAAATTTAATGTCGATGTGTACGACACCGCCCAGGGCGGCAGGTCAACAGCCGAAGGTTTTAATGTGATATATGAACTGCCTGTTGAAAAGGATGGTTACTGGTATTTCAGGGAAAAAGATGAAAACATGGGTTTTGGTATGAGTGGCAAAAGTAGTGCGTGGCTTGTAACGTACGATGGCAAACTCCCTTTCGCATTTGTAACCAAAAAAGAGTTTCTGGAAAAGCGGAAAATCAATCTGACAGATGAAATGCACAATACAGCTGCAAGATATAAAGAGGTACTTAAAAATCTTGAAATAGAGAAACCGCTTGAAGAAGTGGAATTTAAAGATGACCCTGAAAAACTTACGAAGTATATGAAGGGTTATAATTACGCCAAAGACAGGAATGAAAAATTGCTGGCCGATAATGAAAAAGATTATCAGCCGGAATTTGATAAAATTGAAACGATGTTGGAAATGCCTGCTGAGGAATTGAATCAGCAAGCTATTGTAAAACAAGATCCTGATGCAAAAGGAATTTCTTATTTATTTACCGACGATAACGACCCTTTTGGCGAAATCCTTATCAAACCAAAATCCGGTTATTTCAATAAAAAATTACCAAGGTCAACTCCGCAATTTATTTGGGTGTATGTAACATGGGATCCCAATGAGCCGATCGGATCAAAATTCAGGGAAGATATTATGAAGGCTGTGGATTTTGGTACACTGAAAAGTATGTTGGGGAAATAGAGATAAATTTTTAAAACATTTTATGAAAAAAACAATATTTATATCCGTGTTTTATCTGTTCATAGCTCAGGTGAGTTTTGGCCAGGATTGCGTTACGCGGGCTGCAAACAAGCCCTCCGAATTGGTCAATTTTCCAAACTCATTTAGCAATACTGTCTCCAGCCAAAAACCAGCCACATTGAAAATCGCCAAAATGAAAACAAATCAGGCCATTGCAGAAAGCTGGATAAAAAATATCCTGAAAGGTTCTACCGGTGCTAAACTAGTTTATAGTAATGAATTTTCTCTTGATCCACTTGATTTCAGAAATCTTCCGGAGAATGCGTTGAATCGTTCTTCTGATTCACCTTTTTATCTGGCAACTGGTATTAAAGGATTTTACGCTTGTAAAATGAGGTTTTATGCTTATTACTGTAACGACAACAGCGATAATGTATTAACTGAAGGAGAGAGCGGCTCTTTTGTTCACGTAATTTTTAATAATTTTTTTGCATCAGGCCTTTGCGGAGATTTTGGCGTATTTAATATAAATGGGAAACCTGCATTTAAAATATTCGAAAAAGACCATAGCGAAGGACGGATTGATTTCTATCAGCAGCGTGCGATAATAAACGGCGATGAAACCTATGCTTCAAGACATGATTTTATCTTTATCCGCAACAGTGACAAACCATTATTTATTCCCGTAAGCCGCAAAGAATACCTCGAGCAGATGCTCCAGTATATAGAAGTATACAGAACACAACAAAAAGGTTTTCTCACCGAAATCTATTCGAATAGTTTGAAGGATTTTGAAAGAGAAGTGATTATTAAAAAGCAATACGATAAAAATTATACAGCAGAAAAAGAAGCGATTGAAAGAAAACGGTTTGCTGAGGACAACAGGCAAGATAAAACGGACAAAGACTTTCAGAAACTTGATGCGAATATTAACGGTGCTAAAGAAGTAATAGCCTCATACCTTAAAAAGCCGCAGGAATGGCTTAGTCAAGGTTTCAGCACGTTCTATCCTTTTGACTCGTATTCTGCAGCAGGGATTACGCAATATTTTGAAAAAATTGATGCCTTAACAGAAAGCAGTGATGACCTCACCAGAACTGAGATAGTTTCACTAAACCCGGATTACTTCAACAATAAGCTTAGCGTTGAAGTGCCGCAATTAATCTCAGTTCATTTACCCAAAAGCAATTATCCGCACATGCTAAAAGTTGCAAAACTGGTTAAACAACCTGGCGCATTGGCTCCGTTAGTAGCAATTTTAAATCCGGGCAAATCAGCACCGTCTCAGGTAGTTCCTCCCGAAATAACCTCGACCTATACCTTAAAATATTTACCTAAACTTATTAAGCTTACCCCATTGATAGTACCGGCAGATATGAAACCTTCCATAGTTGCTGCCATGCCGGTTAATAATCCCCCTGCTGCTAAATTAAATTTTGAAATTCCTGCACGCTCAGCCAAACTCAATCAGTTACCACAACCCTTAACTCCGGAAAGCTATAAAACCTATGTGCAGCAGCTTAATACGAGTATTGCAAACGCACTAAAACCCGACCTAAAAAAGAAAGCAGATGATTATTTGAAGACTAAAAATTTAACACAATCAAAAGACATCAGTAACACAGCATTTGCAACCTGGCTGCAACATGTGCCAACTGCCAGTTTATATTTATACAGTAAAGCGTTGGTCGCAAATCCTTCGGATGCACTGGCTGCCAATAATTTTTCTGCCTTTTTAATAATGGGTGGATTGCCGGAAAAATCAATCCCCATGCTGGAATACTGGAACAAACAAAAATCCGGAGAAGCAACCATCCTCAGCAACCTTGGAAATGCTTATTACCGGTTGGGAGATTTGGACAAGGCAATGAACTATCTGCAGGAATGCGTAAAGTTCGATACACTAAATCCGACTGCCAATAAGATTCTTTGCCTGATGTACATGAAAAAAGGGAATATAAAAAAGGCGGAAGAGCATGGAACGAAGTCGATAACAACAAGCTACGATGAGCAGGTGGTAGCCATTCTCCATGAGCTGGATAATAAAGCAAAGCCCGGAGAAATAATGAGCCGGCTACCTGTAGAAGAATTTCCAATGCTCAAAAGAATCAAGGTACCGGAGATGCCATCAAACCTGGATGATATGAAACCGTTTGAAATAGAATTAGATGCAGCAAAGAAATCAATGTCAATGACAATAACAGATATTGAATCTAAAATTCCTAAAATAAATGATGATTTAAGTCAAAAGATATTGATGGCAAGTCTCACAAAGGGTATTTCCCCGCTACGAGTAAAAGCGCAGTATATTATTATAGATGGGATGCAAACATACCAGCGCGAAAGTATAAGTGAATCTGACGCATTCAAATATCAATTAAAAAAGCTAGCGGAACCCTTTAATGCAAAGACGAAAGCCATCAGTAAAAATTACGCTGAGAAGTTAAATAAACTTGAAGGCGGTGAAGCAGGCGATGAGGATGAAATAGCAACCCTTGAATTAGCAAAATGTAAGGAGATAAATACTGCAACAGGAAAGTACCTGGCTGAATTATCACCCTTGGTAAATACATATGCACAACGGATGGAATATATCCCGGAAATTTTACGGGGAATATGCTTATTGGGCGCCATTTTGGATGCCGGAAACAACCATCTCCTTTCCTTCTATTGAAAGTGCTTATTTGAAAGATATTGCAAGTATTCTAAGTGAATACAAAATCGTAAACAAATCAAATTGTTCTGTATTTGAAGAGCTTGCAAAGAAAGATGGGAAACTTCAGGAATGGGAAGATGAGTTTTGTGCAAGCTTTAAAGGAAATTATGGAATAGGAGGGGCATCATTAGGATATAACTGTAACGGCTGGAAAATTGAAGGCGGTGAAGGTATGCTTGTCGAATTGGGAGCGAATTATAACGATGATGGTTCATTTGATTCTTTTACAGTTGGTGGCGGCTTAGGTGAATCCTGGAATATGGGGGCAAACGGAATTGCAGAAATAGAAGCAGGAGCCTCTGTAAAGGAATTTGTTAAGATTGGCAAGGATAGGTCAACAGGCACCTGGGAAGTTAAAGATTTCGGTGCAAAAGGTAAGGTATCTCTTGAAGGCAAAGTGCTGGGGGTATCTGCTGGTGATATAAATGTGGCGGAAGTTTCTGCATCGGTAAATACTGGTGTTCAGGTAGGTGGAGCGGTTGCTCCAATACTCAACTTATAAAAAAACATTAAGTTTTTAAAAAGTGTTAATAATAGCAACTTCGGCGAAACTGACAAATTATACATCAGCAACATTAAAATCAACATTGATTACCAACAATTTTATAAATATAGAAACATGAAAAAAACACTTCTTTTCGTAGTCCTGGCAACAATTGTTTCCGGATTACTGGCACAAACACCAGTGAAAACCACAGCTAAACCAGCTGCTGGCAGTTCTCTTCTCAGCGGAATCTATTATGCTCCATCCGGAAGTTCTATTATTTTACAGAATAACGCTAAAAATGACCTCCCTCTTACAGCAAAAAAAGAAACGGGGAAGACGTATAGCAACAATACAATCAGTTTCGCAACTCCTTTTCCCGATGGAACTAAATATAAAGTTACTTTGAAAAAAGCGCCTGCCGCTCAAACATGCATCATTTATGCTGGCGGCGAAGGTAAAATGCCTCAAAGCGCTAACACACTCAGAGTTGCCTCCGATTATACGTATGATGATGTAAGCCGGAGTTCGGATGACAAATCATTCAGTACTTTTTATGAAAGCACTGATCCTGATGTAGGCGGGGCAATAGGAGAAGAAGGCCGTTATATTGTTTTTGTTTCTTCAGCAACTTTCGCCGGCTCTACAGGAAAACACCGGCAGATATTCTGGCGTGACCGCAACACAGGTACCACCAAAATGATCAGTGCATCCGCCGGTGGAGAAGAAGGCAATGCTGATAGTTATTATCCCGCCATTTCAGGCGATGGGAAAACAGTAGCTTTCGAATCGAATTCAAGCAACCTGGTTGAGGGCGATAAAAACGGACTTAAAGATGTCTTCGCCTGGAACGCTAAAACAGGTAAAATTCAAACAGTAAGTGTTGGTAAAAATGGCACTGCTACTGATGCTGAAAGTTATGAAGCCTCGGTTTCGGGTGATGGAAACCTGATTGCATTTACATCAGCTGCCAGTAACATTTCAGCGATTGAAAAAGGCGTTTCCAATAACAATGTATTTATCTGTGATATGTCGCAGGGCATTACCACCATGATCAGCATTGATCCCAAAGCTAAAAAAGGCGGCGGAGGTTCCAATCCTTCCATTTCATACGATGGAAGCCGGATAGCTTTTTACTCAGACGCAGAAACGCTGGTTCAAAATGATAACAATGGACTCTGGGATATCTTTTTATGGGAGAAAGATAACCCTAAACTCAAAAGGATTAGTTTGACCAATGACCACAAGGAACGTAACCAGGGCAGCGAAAGCGCCAACCGGATTATAGCTCCGGCTATTTCCGGAAACGGACAATTTATTGCTTATACAACCACAGCCAGCAATATGGTAGTTGGCGACGATAATAATTTACAGGATGTTTTTGTTTACAATATTAACAATGATAGTACGGTAATAGCAAGCGTAAATTCCACTGGAAAACCAGGCAATGAAGACAGCCCGATTGGGCAGGGAGAAAAAATTGCTATTTCATTCGATGGTAAATGGGTCGCATTTTCAACTAACGCATCCAACCTGGGCGTGCCGGCAGCGAACGTAGTGATACACAATATGTCAACGGGCGAAAACAAGGCTGTTTCTTCGGTGGTTGGTAGTAGTGTCGGTAGGCCTTCAATGTCACAATCAGGGAGTTATGTTGTTTTTGGAATCGGTGGCAAACTGGATGGCAGGTTTCAGTCGTCGGGAATTTTTGCAAACTTCACAGGTCTTGGTCCATGCCGTTTTTGTCCGGAATAGCCAAGCGAAACAGCATCAGCTGAATCAATTACTGAGAATTCAATAAACCAGGATTTCTTTTAAAATACCAAAATGAGAATAATCATCGTGCTTGCTTTTATTATTTTTTCTGAAGCGAACCTGTTTGCCCAGAAAAAACTGGTTCCTGTTACACAATCTGCTTTAACCGGAATTACTTTGCCCGCGGGGAGTAAAAAGGATAGCAGAATTTTTAGTGTGGCTGCAGCCGAAATGCTGCTGGAAATGCAAACCAGTCAATCCAATACAAAATTATCAGCAACAGAAGTGCTGGTTCTGCCGGCTCAGTCATCGGTTGGCTTTAATAATGACTCTCTTGCAAAAAGGCTTTCAGATCTTGGATGGCATATGAATGTTATTGCTGAAGATAAAAAATATGCCTGGCTCCAAAAGGGAACCCGTTATGTAATCAGCTATTTCTCGATGGATGCCCGTGAAACGGCTTTGTATTTAGCCGAAGCAACTGCCATTCCGATCCAGCAAGATCAGGTGAATAAACCATTGAGTAATCAAACATCGTCCACAAGTAATATTTTAACGAATCAACCGGTTAATCCGGATGCTAACAGAGGCAATGAGAATAATATTGTCAATTCAGAGATTCTTGGTACATGGGGAGCAACTGCCAGTGACCAGTCAAGTTTCCGCGTAAAGAATGGTGTTATGAACTACATCATGCGGCAATATACTTTTAATGCAAATGGCACCTATCGCTTTATTTCCAAAGCATACGATCCTCTGATGGATAAAATTCTCCTGGGGAAGGAAGAAGGCAACTATCAGGTCAGCGGCAATAATGTCTCTGTCTATCCCAAAATAAGTGTATTGGAGGCCTGGAGCAAGAAAGATAACAGGGATGAATGGGGTAAACTTTTAACAAGCCAAAACATTACACTGGAAAACGTTACCTATCAGTTTACCAGATATTATTTATCCGGTATAAAAGTAACGAGTCTGGTGTTGCAGGCCGGTAAAGCAACTCAAAGAGATGGCCCCTTTACCAGCAATTCTTCTTTTTCCAATGCATGGTATTATAACCCTATTTCAGCAAATAATACAGCGATAAAATTACCCAGTGAGTAATAAAAAATATAACCTGCCATGAAAAACATTAGCTTATTTTACTTGTTTATTTTCATTTGCAATGCAGCAAATGCCCAGGAGATCCCGCGCCAATCCATCGAGGACAGTATAATTGGCTGGATGAAAGTGTATAACTTTAAAGGCATTAAAGAATCTAAAAAAGTAGATGCCAAGCTTTATTCTCCGGCTCAGTTATCGATCTGCGATTCGCTTGCAAACTGGATACAAGCCAGCTACATTCCCAAAGGAGGATTGGGAGACGTTAAGAAGTCTGTTTCTCAAAAATTGGGTCAGTATAATCAACATACCGTTTCGCTGCCGCAGAGTTATGGCGCTTATGCTAAAATTTACGTTTTTCTGAAATACAACAGCAGTCACAAGATGGTTCCGGCAAACAATATGGGTGCCTTTTGGAACATATTTGCAAACGAAGTACCTGGCTGGGCCATTCCATATATCTGTACTAGCACACAATATTATTTCACTATGCCATCTTATAAATCATCATTTGATGGTGAAGAAGAAACGAGAAAAATACATGATATGACCAGCCTTGCAAACATTAAGCCCTACATCAGCTTTTGGGTGAAGGACATTGAAGCAGGAGGCGGAACGGATTATGTTTTACTGTGCAAGGACAATAAATCTCCGTTTGTAAAAATAACCAAAGGTGAATATTTGCAGGCGTTGGAATCGGCTATCCCCATATTCTATGAAAAAGAAAAGAAAAGAATCAGTGAAGCAGAACAAGGTGACCAACAAAGAATAGCGCTTGCTGTAAAATATTTAGAAGAGAAGATTGAACGCTTTAATGAAGGAATAAAGAAGAACAAAGAAAAATATAAAGACCAGCTTGATGAACTGGCAACGAGCAAGCCTCAGCCAAGCCTGTATGATTTGGATAATGGAAGAGATGTATTTACAGGCCAATACTTAACTGATCCTGAATCAGGTTCTTCTACAGTGCCTGTTTACAAAGTTGACCCTGTAATGGCTGAGCTTTGTAAAAAAGATAAACCCCAGTGGATATTGGTTAGCTGGTGGTGGAGCCCACAGGATGCTGTGGAAAAAGACATGCACGAATCCATTATCAACAACTTTAACTTTGACTATGTCTATAATTTTTTCTTCTACCCTGAAAAGGTAAAAGGGCAAACTTATAAACCACTTCGTTCTCCTTCTGACAATTAAGAAGAAGTTAAAGATAAATTTTGGCTGAAGATAAAACTTCGCCTCAGTTTTGAAGGCAAATATTGAGAAACAATTATTGAAATCCCAAGAGATCATACTTTTATAGATTTGATCAATTTACCGAGGTTCAATTGAAGAATTTCGACTTATTAGAATCTGTGCAGTATAGGTGGAAAGAATCTATTTCCGGCAGCTTTTCAAAGTCTGCCGGAAACAATTGGGACAACTACTACAGTTTAAGGAACTCTACCCTGCGATTAAGTGCTTTATTGGCAGGTGTATCGTTTGCTGCAATGGGCTTAGTCTCACCCAAACCATCCGATTCGAGCCGGGAGGCGTCAATACCAAAACTTTTTACGAGTTCATTCTTTACAGAAGCGCCTCGTCGTACCGAAAGGTCGAGATTAGCTCCATCGGCACCATCGCTATCAGTATAACCAACTATTTTAATATGTACATCCGGATTTTCATTAAGCACATCGGCAATCCCTTTCAATGTACCGTTCGATTCTGGTTTTACCACGTCTTTATTTACATCGAAATAAATGCCATAACTAACTAATTTCCCTTCGGTAATCAATTTGCTTCGCATATCAGGGGCACCGACCGCAATTCGTATATTCGAAATCATAGGTGTTCCCTTTTCAAATAGTAATTTGTTGTATTGTACTTTATTATCCAGCGCCTTTGGCAAATCAAATATTTTGACCTCATTTTGATAAACCCTGATTCGCTCTTTCTGGGCCCAGACAGATATATGATACTTTTGGTTCGCTAATTGGGTGGCACCTTCTCTAGTACCCTGAACATTGGTTCTTTCGTACGAGAAATAAGAATTGAAATAAACATAGTAATCAAATTTAACAGAAAAGCCTGATTTCCCAGGATCAGCCTCTGGTTCATAGTCGTTTGGCTTGTCACTTTTGAGCAATCTGAAGTAATAACTCAAACCATTTCTTTCGCCGGTTTGTGGTATAACATCAAATTCAATCGTGTAATTATCTGGTAAAACTAAGGGCTTGTCACCCCAAAGGCTGGTATTTACATCTGAAATCTTAAGCCACTTACCAGGAAAAAGGTTAGTTGTCACCACCTCGCCCGAACCATTGGTATTCCAGTGCGCAGGAAAATCACCCACAGCATCCGGACTAAAATCTTCAAAGAAAATAACCTTATCCCCAGGAATGAAATCGAATTTAGAGTATGCCTGAAGTGGAGGTTTTGAATCAACAACAGGTTTTACCTCATTCGGAATCTCCTTTTGAGGAGTTTCCTTTACGGTCTCCTGAACCTGTTCTTCAGTTGGTTTTTCGGTAGATTTCTTCTTTTTGAACAGATTTTTCACACCGCTTTGTACAGAATTCAATCCTTTATCAATCTCCTGATCAACTTTGCTATTGGCTTTGTTGTTGGTCTGATTTTTCACTTTCGAATTTAAGTCAATTTGTGCATTTAGGTTTATAAATGCCACAGAAAAAAGTAAAACAAATAAAAATTGTATTGTCTTCATGTCATTTAAATTTATAGAAATATATACTGATTATTGAATACTCCCTGTTTAAACGATTTCTTTTTTAGAATGTTTTTAAATAAGGCTTTATTTTTCTGATTCCCAACAGAATAAAAATGATATATATGATCTAACAACCAATATATCAACTATTAAGTTTAAATTTATTTTTTCACATTTGGGCTTTAATTCAGAAAATAGCTTGGGTGGTCATCCGAATGATATACAGCAGAACTGTATTTAGGGAGTTTTCTTGAAAACCGCAAAAACAATAAACGTACTGTTTCGATTCATTTTAATTAAAAAAGGCTCAACAGTTCGGTTTAGCGAACAGTTAAGCCTTTATATTAATTTTCTAAGTTCAAAACCCGTTGGATCAAACTCTTCCAGAAATCATTTTAAAGCTGAATAATCAGCACCATCTTCTGTGAATCGCGCAATACCTCAACTGCTATACTATCACCTGGTTTAAGCTGATTCAACCTGAACATATAGTCCTGGATGTTGTTCACGGGTTTCCCGTTAATGGAAGTAATGATATCACCTTTCTTCATTCCACCAAGTGCAGCCGGTTTTCCGGGGGTCACCAAATCGGCCCTCAGTCCGTTTTTAACATTTCCGGCAAAGTCGGGCATAATTCCAAGCGTTATTCCTTTCCTTCGGCTACCGCGGCTTGCCACTTCTTTTGGTCCGGCTTCTTTAAAGGTAAGTTTCGTATCCATATTGGCCAGATCTGCAATTAGCTTGTAGGCCATGTCCGAAATCTTCACCATTCCCGGGTAATTGATTTTATCCCAGGTATCAGCAGGTGTATGATAATCAAGGTGAGCGCCCGACGAAACAAACAGCACTGGAATATTCTTACCATAAAATGATGCATGATCCGATGGTCCGTAACCTTCGTCAGATAAAGCGAGTTTCAGGATAGTGGTATCACACGATGCATAAATCATTTTCTTTAACGGGCCTGCAGTTCCTGCTCCGCCAATCTGAACCATTGAATTCTCATTCAACCGGCCAACCATGTCGAGGTTAACCATCGCATTCACTTTCGTAAGGTCAATTTCCGGTTTCTCAACAAACTTCTTTGAACCAAGGAGTCCTTCCTCTTCGCCTGAGAAAGCAATTACTACAATGCTTCTTTTAAAATGCTTAGGAGCTGCAGCCAGTTTCTGTGCAAGTTCCAGTTCCATTCCAACGCCCGACGCATTGTCATCGGCTCCGTAATGCACGGCAACTGTATCGGGTACGCGACTGCCTGAGCCCAAACCACCCATACCGAGATGATCGAAATGCGCCCCAATAACAACATACTGGTTTTTAAGTGTTTTATCACTCCCCGGAATTACCATCACAACATTACGTGTTGGAACAGTTGTTTCAACAACATCCGACTTACCCGAGACGAGCATTCCTGTATTAAAACTCTCCGGTTTACGAAGTTCATTAAGTCTTAACTCTATATCTACTATCGTTTGTTTATTCTTCTCCAATAGCTGGTTGGCAATTTTGCGCGATAATCTGAAAGCAGGAATTCCTACCGATTGCTCTCCCTTGGCCAGCGATTCGAATTTATCCTCCGGATCAAATGTCTTTCCCGATACGAGCAATACTGCAATTGCACCCAAATCTTTTGCCTGGAGTACTTTGTCCCTGTCTTTACTATAGCGGATAAACGGGCTCTTTGTCTTTTCAATTTCAGGATCAGCCCTGAGAATCATCACAACTTTTCCTTTTACATCAATGCCCGAATAATCATTCCATTTCAGGCTGTCTTCTTTGATTTCAAAACCATATCCTGCAAAGACAACTTCACCACTGAAAGTACCATTCTGTGAAAAGGCAAAAGGGGCAAAATCAGTATTAACCTTGAGGGATGTACCGTTTAATGTCAAAGAATTTTCCGGACCATTAATGATTTTATCGGTTACCCTGAAATACTGGAAACCTTTCTTGTATAATGGAACCAAACCACTGGCTTTTAAATCCCTGCGGATATATTCGGCTGCCAGACTATCGCCCTCGCTGCCGGTGAGCCGCCCCTTTAATTCGTCGGATGCGAGATAACTGATGTGCATTTTAAGCTCATCTACCGTTACATCCGGTGACCGCTTTTTATCTTTTGAGAACGAAATGGTAACCAATACCATTAAAACAAAGGCAATTCTTCCAAAAATTCTCATAGGTTTTATTATAAAAGACATCAATTAAAAAACGATCTAAAATTAATTAAATCTGTCATTCCTTTGATAATTCGTCTATTTATGAGTGTATAAAATATTCTCAGATAAATAGTCTCAGAAGCTATATTTAAGCCGCGCATATAAAAAATTCAAGTCCTGACCGTTCTCATTCTTTCCTGTATATCTCAATACCTGGGCCGTAAATGATAATTCCAGGTTCTCTTTCAGCGAAATATTTACAGAAGGAATTATGAAATACAATTTGTCTTTTGGATTTCCAATTCCTGCTAATGAACAATTTACAAGCGGAGTCACAGGATAACTTAGTGAACCGAACATTGAAAAACCGTTTAAAAAGAGGTTTTTAGCACTCAGATTGTTACTGGTTAATTGATCCATCGTGAAAATATTCGTTGATTGGTTATTGCCGTTGTACAAGACTTCAAATTGGAGGGAAAGAGAATTTTTAAGTGTGTAGTCATAACCAATGGATGCAAGGAAAACACCCGTTGTATCGTTAAAGCTTTCCATAGGATGGAAATAAGTCGCTTCGCCCCTGAATCCGCCCTTCAATATCTGTCCTGACCATCCTGTTCCAATGATCAGATCCTTCTCGTCTGCAACTCCGCCAATCAATTGAAAATCATAATTCCATTTATTAAACCGGTATAAGCCTGCAAAGGAAACCTCTCTACGGTTGTTTGATTTAATTGCAAACTCAATAACGGAAGCCGGACTAGAATAGTATTGCAGCCTGATCGCATCGCTCCCGGGTTTCTCTTCATAATCGAAATCGAAATACGAGTAGGAATTAAAGATATCATTTGGATTCCAGACAAATGTTTGCCCCCAGTTGATACGCTGTCGTCCAACCGTGATCTGAAATTTATCTGTCGAATACTGAAGCCATAACCGATCGATCGCAGTATTCAGTAGCCATGATTTTTGATCTATCAGATTTTTGGATAAGTCCACCATTCCGTAATCAGTTTCGAATGACTGATTATATCCGGGATAAGCGGTTAAGATATTACCCGTTAACAACCGGTTACGGACTTCAACGGAAGCGGTAAGCGATGAAGATACAAGCCATTTAAAATTAAGCCTGTTATGAATAAGATTTGCTCCAGTCCAATCGCCCTTAATATCCTGGAATATAAATGACTGCATGTCTTTTATATATCCGTTGAAAACAAAGTGACTTTGCTTCAACGAATCCTGCGCTACCGAAATGATGGGTATAAAAACAAGAAAGAGGAACAATTTTTTTAGGATATCAGATTTCATACAACCCGTCATTTGTAAATATCATGAACCATTCAATTTGTATTAACAATACAAAGCTCCGTTTGATTTTCAGATTAATATTCGATTGCTCATCTGCCCCTATTGCATTGTAGTTATTTACGGAAAACACCTATGGAGTAAATATTTGTGGCGGAATCGTGATTATTTCAGCGCATCCTCAATCACCTTTCCGTCTTCGATCGTGATGATTCGTTTTGCTTTGTTCATCACGCGTATATCGTGTGTGGAAAAGATAAAAGTGATGTTCTCTTCTTTGTTTAGTTTCCCCATGATATCAAGAAGGTTCTCGGCTGATTTTGAATCAAGGTTGGCAGTTGGTTCATCGGCCAGTATAAATTTAGGTTTCGAGGCAAGCGCCCGCGCGACAGCTACGCGCTGCTGTTGTCCGCCCGATAACTTATTGGGACGGCTGTTCCGTTTATCCGCTAATCCAACAGCCTCAATAAGTTCAGTCGTACGCTTTTCTCTGATCTCTTTTGAGATGCCCTGTAATTGCATGATAAATTCGATGTTTTCGGCGACCGTAAGCACAGGAATGAGGTTAAACGACTGAAAAACAAACCCGATATTCCGCATGCGAAACAATGTTTTTTTACTCTCGCTCAACGAAGTAATGTCTATACCATCAATCATTACAACTCCCTCTGTCGGATCATCAAGTCCACCAAGAATATTGAGCAACGTGGTTTTACCCGAACCCGAAGGACCAACAATCGATGCAAACTCACCTTCCTGAAAAGTAAGATCAATCCCGTTAAGTGCATAAACGGGCATCGTTTTCTGATCGTATATTTTAGTAACTCCTTTTATTTCAATGATGTTCATGTGTATATTATTGTATTATTGACATTATTCAGTTCTAGTGGCTTCCGATGGATTTAGTTTTAAAGCTTTCAAAGCGGGATAGATTGCCGAAAGTATTCCCGTAAGAATAACCATCAATGTAGTGGTGGCAACCATCTGAAGATCAATTTTCGGATAGATCAACGAAGAATATCCGATACTTTCATAAGCTTCTTTCCAGAAATAAAGATCAAGGCCTACCCTTTCGAGGTGTTTACTGATCAGATAACCGATTACCAGGCCAATCATTCCACCCGTAATTGTCAGGTAAACGGTTTCGAGCATAATCATGAAAAAGACCCTTCGTTTGCTCATTCCAACAGCCATCAGCATTCCAATCTCTTTCACCCTTTCCAGGACGACCATCAGCATCGTGTTGATAATACCGAAACAAAGTGCCAACAGAATGATTAAAATAAAGATCGTCATGTACTGACCCATTGAGCTGACAAGGTACCCGGCTTCGGGACTCAGCTCCATCCAGTACTGAACTTCAAGTTTTTTAAAATCGTTCTGCAACACCTTCTTTACAGGCTCTGAATTTTCATCTTTATCAACTATTATTGCGATTTCATGCGCCTCCGTATTACTCATGCCAGTCAGCATGCAAAGATCATTATACCTTACAAATAGCGTCGATTCGTCATACATGTTGTTGTCAGTTTCGTAGATGCCAACAACCCTGAATGCGCCACTCGTAATGTTCATATGGATATCCTGAAGCGTAATGATGATTTTCTTATGAAGTGACACCTTTAGTTTTTCGGCCAGTTTCTTCCCAATAACAACACTGTTTTTCTGATCAATCTCAAAGTAGGCTCCGTCGATCATCTTCGTGCTGATGTTGGTAACTGTCCGCTCAGCTTCCGGGACAATCCCTATGATCTTTACGCCCGTGTTTGTTTCGGCAGATGCAACAAGCGAACTGATAACAATCCTTTTACAAACAGCCTTCACATGATTGGTTTGAGAAACAACCCTGACAATACTATCGGCATTCTGTATTCTTAACGAAAAATCGTTATTCTCCTGGAAACCGGGCTCATGGATCTGAATATGCGATAATTCTGTCCGGATAACCGTTTGAATGCGAGACTCCACCATACCATTCATAAATGCAAGGAGGAAAACAGCTGCAAATACACCCAACGTCACAGCAATAATCACAACGATACTTCGCAGTTTATTTCGCCAGACATTTTTCCATGACAAAGACCAAAGCATAATTCAATATTTTAGTTCTAAAACAAAATCAATGAGCAATAAAAGTTGCAAGTATCAAGTAGCCAGTTGCTCATCATTTACTGCATTTCCCACCCGTAACATCGAAAAACCCTCATTAATCATCAATGCCTAAGTGCACGTATAATTACCAACTTACTGATATTAAGCACCGGATAAATGCCAATGATCATTATAAAGATAAAGATCGTAAGCGCCTGATCGTAAAACACAGATGGCATCATCGAAAAATACATCGCAGGATCGAATCCCATCTGCAACATCATCTCTTCCGCCTGACCCGTAAGCGGAATCGGGTGATACAAGAAATAAGTTAGCAAAGGGATACTTGCGGCAATTCCGGCTAACACACCGATCATTCCCAAAAAAAGCGTTTCGAGCACGACAACTAAAATCAATTTATATTTCTGCATCCCAATGGCAAGCATCACACCAAACTCTTTTGTTCGTTCTGCCACCATCATCATTACCGTACCTAAAATACCAAAAGCGATGATAATATACAGAAGGCCTTTCATAATAACGCCACCGCCACGATCACTTTCAATCTGCTTCACCAATACCTGATTGATCTCCTTCCAGTCCATCACTTCGAGATCGCTGCCCAATGCTGACACCAATTTATCTTTGGCAACGGCCACTTCGTCGTCATCATGGACCATAATCACTGCTGAAGTCATTAAACCGGGAGCCGAGAACAATTCCTGGCAAACCTTGATATCCATACATACCAACGTCCGGTCCAACTCGGGTGAAGGATGTTTGATGATTCCCCTGATGGGATATTTTCCGGCAGCGCTTGACCCATGATACCCCTGCCCTATCAAAACAAGTGTGTCATTGACCGCTAATTTCAGAAATTTTGCCAAACCACTTGCGAGAAGGATTCCTGTATCCCCGTTTTTTAAATAGTTCCCCTCCTTCAGCTTGCCCGATATATTGGTTATTTTATCCTCTTTTTGGGGGTCTATACCCACCACCATTACGCCTTTGGTAACATCGAGGGAAGATGCCAGACAAAAGGTTTCAAACCTTGGAGTATAGATGGTAATCTCATCAATACTTTTCAATTTTGATTCGATCGCCTCGTCAAACACAAAGGAATTATTGATGATCTTATCTTCCCAGTAACCTTTTTGATGAATTTGAAGATAGCCTGAATATGAATTCACAATGGCCGAAATATATTGCGCATACGAACCTTCCTGCATGGAAGTCATAAATGCAGACAAAACAACACCGAAAAAGACCGATGCGGTCGTAATCAGCGTTCTGCGTTTGTTCCGCCAGATATTCCGCCAGGCAATTTTCACATAACTATTCATATCCCGTGAATTTTATTTTGCAGACTGACTTAGTCTTTTCGTGTTTTGCTGTGAGAAAAAACCATCGTCAATCTTTTGATTGAATATGATGCTTTTTGTTTCAAGAATTGTCTTTTCATTTGGTTTTTCAACAGGTATAATTTCAAGTCTGACAGGAATTTCGCGGTCACCCATTTTGCGGATATCGAATGCATTCATCACATTGATCAGCTTCATATCTTCGTCGTAATATTCGACTTTCCATTCATTGAATCCCTCAACTGTAATCCAAACAATTACTTTCCCCCAGGTAACGGCAGCATCCGGAAGGGGTATCAGTTCTATTTTATAGCACATTTGCTCTCTTAAGGTTTCCTTTGTTAGCAGTTTGTGGGTATAATCGGTTATAATCGAAGACTCCTTGACAAGATCATCATTGGTAAAATCGGAGCCCATCCACGATTGCATCATCATGGATGGTGGAATTTTGATCATCTTATCGATTGAAGGGATCCAATTCCACATGTCGGTTTTGATTTTAAGAAAGACCTGTCCTTTATCTTTTGCTGGCGCGGTGATCAGGATCATCGCATAATTGGTCCCTTTCCCCCAGCTTTTCATCGTCATCGATCTCGTCCAGGTGGGACGCACAATGGTCATGGTCATTTCTCCCTGGCTTGTAAGGCCACGGCTTTTATCATCTGCCTTTTGGATAATCTCCTTTGCGGTCAGCGTTTGCGCATTGGCAATGACAATCGAACTGAAAGTGAAGAGGAAAATCAATAAAAATGTTTTCTTTATCATATGCATATTTTGAATTTCAAAATCAACCCTATTTCTATAAAAATAACAGGATCAATGGCTGATCGATATTTGAATGCTCATCCGAAGCCATACTTCAAATATAATCTTTTCTAATAGAACAAGCAATAATATAAATATGCGGCCAGATGGTTTAGTGGAAATTGGATGGTGTTATATTTTGGTTGGTGTAGGATCGTGCAATTGCAAAATGACAATTTGGTACAAAGATAATGCAGGTAGAGACAAGGCATGCCTTGTCTCTACACATACGCTAAATGCCTTGTCTCTGCAATCTGTTAATTTACATTCCCACCTGCTGATAACCCGGCGCTTTAAGGGTAAGCTGATAACCGTAATCCCAATTGTTGTTTTTCAATACCATCTGAACATTCGTTTCCAAAACCTTGCGAATTATCTTACGTGTCTGATCGGTATAATTGACAATTACTTTCTCGTCCGATTCAAGCCATTGAGCGATGCGATCGAATTGTTTTTTCTTCAGGTTTTTAATCACAGGTACCCCCATCAACTCCAATGCAGCCGCATTACATTGTTGTTCGTACTGCCCTTTCATTGGAATAACCATCAGCTTTTTATTCAAAAACAACGCTTCTGCAGGCGTCTCGAATCCTGCACCGCAGAACACACCTTTCGATTTGGCCATATCCGAAACAAATGCATCGTTTGTAATTGGCTGAACCGTCACGCTACCTACCTGGTAAGCCACTTTGGCATGTTTTGAAAAGACATGCCAGCTTATATTTCCAAAATGGAAAAGCTTTTTGATAAGGTGTTTATCAATGTAGGAAGGGAGATATACGGTGTAATAATCGAGTTCGGCTGTCTCGCACGATCTCACTTGTTTCCTGATCACAGGGGTAAAGATATTCTGATCGTAAGCCTCAAAATGAAATCCAAAATGCATCATCGCAGGTGCATAATTTCTTAACACAAAACGTCCGAAGTGATTTTGTTCTGCCGGGAAAGGGACTTTTTTGTTCAAAAGCGATCCCTGGTGGCTTAAACTGATACACGGAACCTTTTTCTTACGACATGCCCAGGCTGATACGGGTTCAAAATCATTAATTACCAGATTATAATCCTCTACATGCAGCTCAGCAATTTCGCGTTTCAGACCCGGAAGACTCGCATTCATGTAGGTGTTCCACATATCGATGCCCCCATTTTTGCCAAATATAAAACTGAGTCCCTTAAACCTGTATTTCACCGGAACACCCAGTTCAACATCACATTGCGTTCCGCTAACCAGGATATCGCATTCACAATAATCGCGCAGATGGGGAATTATTTCGCGGGCACGGCTGATATGACCATTCCCTGTTCCCTGAATTGCATATAGAACTTTCATAATACCCTGTTTTTTAATTACTGAACTCGAAAAGCATATTTTTAAATAACTGTTTCACTTCGGTATCCACTAATATTTCGAAATCGGTAGTTACCACCTCGGATTGCTCAATAAAATCTTTCCGGTAATTAAAAATCTTCCATTGCCCGTTGTTGTATTCAAGCGAAGTGAGATTCTCGATCCAGTCGCCCGAATTAAGGTAATTTATGCTGCGATCTTCAACCTGAATCATCCGCATTTCGGGATGATGAATATGTCCGCAAACAATCGTGTCGATCCCTTTACGGGCAGCTATAACCGCCGCTGTTTCTTCAAAAGCGTTGATGAATTTAACCGCTCCCTTCACCGATGCTTTAATCTTTTTAGAGAAGGAGACCGGCTCGAATTTAAACAAACGACCCATCCAGTTTACTTTCGTATTCAGCCAGATCAGCGAATCGTATCCAACGGCGCCCAATTTTGAGAGCCATTTCGAATACTGCATCACCACATCGAAGATATCGCCATGAAAGAACCAGACTGCTTTACCATTGAGATTAAGTTTCAGATCGTTCAGGATACGAAGTTTTCCAATCTTCATCCCGCTGAACTTACGGAACATCTCATCATGATTACCTGTAATGTAGTACACTGTGCATCGGTCTGAAGCCAGTCCCATGATGTGTTTAATGACTTTAAGGTGAGCTTTGGGGAAAAAGTTTTTCTTAAACTGCCAGATATCAATAATATCACCGTTTAAAATCAGGGTTTTAGGTTTAATGCTTTTCAGATATTTCAATAGTTCGACTGCCTGGCATCCCGATGTCCCAAGGTGAAGATCAGAAATAACTACCAGTTCTACATTTCGTTTATTGTCCATTTGGTCACGAGTATTTCTCGCAGCTAAAGAACTGCTAAGAAATTACGGATATGTTACAAAACCATTAATTATCGATTACGATTTAGAGGGTTGGAACCTGAAATTAATTTGGTGGGTTATGCCGGTTTCATTTATTCCGGATAGATTATATACGATGGGTCCTTCTTTTCAGGAAAAAGTGTTTTTTCCGGAAGTAACATATTTGTAATCGTTTTGTTATCAAATGGCAACAATACCTTCTTTACTTGCACTTGTTTTAAAACAGTTACCCGGATGTAATTTAAACCAGTTAACCAAGTGTGTAAATAATTAATTCATCTTCGATATGGAAATTTTCGTAATACATAAGCAAAGCGATGACCATTATTATGCGGCGTTACGTGCAAACAATGGACGTGTTATCCTTAAAGGGAAAGATTGTACGAATCTCTCCGACTGTAAATATTCGATTGATTCGATTCGTAGCAATGCTACTGACTATTCGAACTTCGAGTTACTGACAGCGAACGATGGTAAATACTATTTCAGGGTCAAGGGATCGGGTGGAGATGAAATCGCCCGCAGTGAAATTTTTGAAGACACTGTTCAGCGCTATGAAGGCATCGTATTGGTCAGAAGAACAATACCCTATGCGCTTGTTGATGATCAGTCATTTGCAGTATAATTTTAGTTTATAATTTGAACCTGTTTAATTTAAGTATTTATGGGAACCTTTATTGTAAAGAAGGAAAAAGATGGACTTTACTATGTCACACTCAAAGTTAAAGGAGGACAAGTAATGCTGAACGGTATTAAGCATCTTTCTAAATCTTCGTGTAAAGACGGAATTGAAATCATTCGGGCCAACGCCACCGATAACCTGAAATACGAGTATAAAAAAACTTTTGACGGAAAGTTCTATTTCCGGCTCAAATCTGTTCATGGTGAAGTAATAGGGAACAGTAAAATTTACGAAACTGCCGAACACCGTAATGTGGGTATCGAAACGGTGCGTAGAATTGCGCCTTTTGCAAGTGTGATCGATTTAGCTTCCTGACCTATTTTCTTTAATAAAACCACCAAATTATTAAAGAAGCATGTGCAGTTTTAAATTCAAATCAGACCTTTTTTTTGCTTTCAATCATAGTGTTTAATTTAGTGTTAGAAATCTCAGTTTGGAGAAGTTCGGGACGGTTCATTGTTCCCGGACTTTTTTTATTTTAAGAAATCGCGAAACCACCATCCTGAATCCTTCACGGTCCTTTCCTGCGTTTTGAAATCATTGTAAACAATCCCGAAGCGTGGACGAAAACCTTCAGCCCACTCGAAATTGTCAATAAATGTCCAGGCAAAGTACCCTTTTATATTCGCACCATCCTTTTTAGCCCTGAGAATCTGCTGAAGATACCGCTTATAAAAATTGATCCGCCGGACATCATGTATTTCTCCATTGACAAGCTGGTCGGGAAAAGCTGCACCATTTTCAGAAATAATAATCTCTTTGACAGGATATTTGGCAAATTGTATAATGATATTGTAGATACCTTCGGGGTTTACCTCCCACCCCATATCTGTCAACTCAGCTTGCCGGTCAGGTTTAACTTTGTTTGCCCATATAAAAGGGATCAGGGAGGGTTTGCTGATCACCCTGAAGTAGTTTTGAATGCCAATAAAATCGAAATCAAACTTCAGCTTTTCGAGATCGCCTGGCTGGATATATTTATCGATCTTACGCAGAAAAGGAAGATCCTCAGTTGGGTAGCCCATGCCTAAAGAAGGTTCAATAAACAAACGGTTTAGCATCACATCGAGCCGCCGGGCAGCACGGTGATGGCTGTCAAAAGACTTGTATGGCTCGGTGAAAGAACACGAAAATGTTGTCCCAATATGGCTATCTTTTACATTGTTGCGGATGATTCTTCCCCCTTCAGCCTGGCAAAGGCAGGCATGATGAACAGAAGCAAGAAACTTGTTGATACTGCTTTGATTGGGTGCATGCATTCCTGAAAGATAACCCAATGTAGTAAAACCGGCCGGTTCGTTCAATACCATCCAATGGTGTATTCTGTCGCCAAACCTTTGTGTGCAGATTTCGGTGTACTCCGAGAACCAATCAACAATATCGCGGTTTGTCCAACCTCCGCGATCATCGAGTTTCTGAGGTAAATCCCAGTGATAAAGCATTGTCCAGGGTTCGATACCCAGTTCGAGGCAGGTGTCTATTATTTTGTTGTAAAAATCAATTCCTTTCTCATTTATTTTTCCCGTTCCATCGGGCAGAATCCGCGACCACGAAAAGGAGAACCTGAAATTTTCGAAGTTCAGGCTTTTTAATAGTTTCAAATCACTTTCGGAGCGGTTGTAAAAATCGATAGCATGGTTACCGTTTGTTTTATCTTTTACATTGCGTTGCCTGCTTGTGAACCTGTCCCAGACCGATTCCCCTTTCCCGTCGGCATTCCATGCACCTTCAATCTGGTAAGCCGAAGTCGCAACACCCCAATTGAAATCTTTTCCAAAATCGGATTTCGTGATTTCAGCATCTATAAAACTCTTTCCGGGAATTGGATTTACACGCCACATTGCAGCCAGGGCGGCCATATATTTTAGAAATTCGAGACGAACCATTATCTGCTTTTTGCTGAAAATTTTGATGGCTAAATTTACTTTTTAGCCCAACAGGCGGCAAAGATAGCTATTAATAACTATCCAGGTTTATCTTTAAGTCAGTCTGCTGCGATCGGAACAATAAATCTCAATTCTTATTTGATAATCAGATTTTCAAAAAAGACATTTAACCGTATAAAACAAACTATCAATATTTTAAATACTTATTTAACCTCTTTTTTTAGGTAATTGATTTACTATGGATTTTACTTTTGGTTCGGCCTGAATCACCAATTTATCGTCCACTAATAATTCATTAAAGTCAGTTTCCTGATTAATTGTTTCTTTTACGTGCTTATAATAGTGATCTTCTCTCAGGTCGTGATATTCCTTGTAAAAGCCCGGATTTTCATTCTCAAACATCAATACAAAACGGTCAATTTTATTGGCGAGCAGCTTCTTCGTCTTTTTGTTAATCTCCTTCATTTTAATTGCCACCTTTGATTTTCGTGCCATCTCTTCATTATAAGGAATCATCGCTTTAATAAAGCTGAGAATTGCTTCTTCAAGATTTTTAATCATTTCGGGATTTAATCCGAACTCCTTTTCAAATTTGCTGGTAGCTTTCCCGTTTTCAGGATTAAGTGCCGCTTTTATCTTAGTTACAAATGTTATCGCATATCCTCCAAACTTATTAGCAATCAGCCAGATTTCCTTCGAGATATCAACTAATTCGAGGTCCATACAGTTTTCAACAAATTCGTAGGTAAGATGAAACAATTTGCGTTGCAACTTCCCTTTCTTTTTGTCGTGGGCAAAAACCTGCATAATCCGAACCAACGTCATGGTTCTGTCCTCTAATTCCTTTCGCCGTTCATTCTTTGTTTTCTCAATAGCCTTTACATCCTTGTTTAATATAGTTTGTAATTCCACCAACTTTTCCTGATTCGAAATAAGTCGGTCAATAGCGGCCTGAAATTTGGAAACCTTGTTCCATACTTCGGCATTCCTGGATAATACGCTAATTACCTGCGCATTTCTTTCCATTTTTAATGGAAGATTTTCGATGTTTTCCATGGTGATTTTGAATTTATCTAAAATAATGAATCGATTTCTAAGTTCAATGATATGAAGTGAAGGGTCTTTCATAGCTATTAACCAGATAAGGATCAATAAAGTTCAAAAAATACCTTGCCTTATATTTTTACTTAACCAATAATTTCAGGGAGGGTCAGTTAAACATGAAACATTTGATGTTTGAGAAGTACTAGTGATGCGTTAATTTTTTTAATATTTGAATAAATAACTATATATTAATATATTACAGGCGTTCTTTGATTTTTTGATTTGAATTGACTTGTAGTTTTGCGACT
>Ga0209386_1000237_pt1 | contig 28401 bp, 26 predicted proteins | sample NGEPertwo_FD_184510 | JGI IMG/M metagenome (GOLD analysis project Ga0209386, IMG submission 184510) | Arctic peat soil microbial communities from the Barrow Environmental Observatory site, Barrow, Alaska, USA - NGEE Permafrost154B-two... | ecosystem: Environmental > Terrestrial > Soil > Wetlands...
TACCTGCACCGGAAGCTAAAAAAGCTGTGATTGGAACGTTCGAATCCATGCATAAGGCGAATGCAACCTTCAATACCCTGATAAAGCGGGATGTGCTACCGACCCGGATGAATCTCATCAATGCATCCCTCTCGAAAAAGGCAAAACCTGGAACGGAAGGGCAACTTGTGATCATTGATTTGCAGGGATTTAAAGAGTCGGGTAAAAACATCGCTAATGAAGTTGCTGCAGTTCTTACCTTGGGTGGAGGCTCTGATGTAAAGATTATTGAGGACGAGGTTGAGTATGATCAAGTGATCAATGGTTGGCTTAAAGTTCGAGCCGACCTCAATGCAAAACCGGAGCAAACCCTGGAGTTTGTGGTCGGCCCGATGAAAATGCCTCAAGCCTTGGCTCAGCTCGAAGCACTTACGGGAGATCTAGGGGCTTATCCAGGCGTAATTGTGGAAGGACTTCTCGGATTTGTCTGTCTGGCTCTGCCGGAAGGAACTGATAAGCTTGATTTAGCACCTAAAGTAAATAAATTGGCGATGTCCTTAGGTGGGAATGTGAAGGGCCTCTTGGGTCATAAGCTGAAAGCAGAAGCTTATAATGATGCGGAAATGTGGAATGAAACAACAAGCTTGCTTAGTGAACTGCGTCACCGATTTGACCCTAAAGGGATTCTCAACCCTGGGGTTAGCCTGCAGGCTTAAGAAGAAGGAGGGCTGAATATGTTAGCCAAAACGGTTGTTAAGCGGTTGAAGGAAATTGTTGGGGAGAAAAACGTGGTTACGGACAAAGTTGGCCTGTTCTCCTATGGTTATGACGGCACGTTATTAGCTGGTCAAGCGTTAGGAGTCGTTTCTCCGAAAACAACGGAACAAGTCGTTGAAATTGTTAAATTGATGAACCAAGAAAATATTAAACTTGTTCCCCGTGGTGCTGGTACGAATGAGAGTGGTGGAACCATTCCTACTGAAAATTCTGTGGTGATTAGCTTTTCTAAAATGACTAAAATTCATGAAATAGACACTGAAAACTTTGTAGCAGTCATTGATCCAGGAGTGATCAATTTTGATCTTCAAGTTGAACTCGAAAAGAAGAAATTCTATTTTCCTCCGGATCCGTCTTCCTATAAGGCCTCAACAATAGGAGGGAATGTTGGTGAATGCTCCGGTGGACCGAAATGTTTTAAATATGGGGTTACCCGGGATTATATCTTGGGTCTAGAAGTTGTTCTCCCGAATGGCAAAGTCATTCAAACGGGGGGACGTAATTTCCAAAGTGAGCCGGGTTATGATTTGACTCGAATCATTGTTGGCTCTGAAGGAACCCTAGGATTGGTGACCAAAGTTTTCGTCCGTGTCATACCGATACCCAGAGCCAAGAAAACAATGCTAGCTATTTACAACAAAATTGAAGATGCTTCTCAAACTGTTGCCGATATCGTTGCTGCCGGTATTATTCCGACAACCCTAGAATTGATGGATAATTTACTTATCAATACAACTGAGGATTTTACCCATGCCGGGATTCCCCGTGACGCTGGAGCTGTTCTCATTATTGAGGTTGACGGATATCCAGAAGATATGGATGAGCAAGTCAAGACGATTGGTGAAATCGCTAAAAAAACTGCAAAAGAATTTAAAGTTGCTCAATCGGCAGTTGAAGTGGATCAAATTTGGACTTCAAGGCGTAGTGCTTTCGGATCTGTTGCTCGAGTTAGACCATCGTATGGTGTTAATGATATTACGGTTCCGAGGAGTAATTTCCCAAAAGCGATTGGGGGAGTCCTTAAAGTAGCAAAAGATTTTGGTGTGCAGATCGGAGTTGTGGCCCATGCCGGTGACGGAAATCTTCATCCGCTAATTCTTTTCGATCAGCGGAATAAAGAGGAAACTGAAACCGTCCATGCTGCTGAAGAGGCGCTCTGTATGATGGCTCTTGATCTCGAGGGTACAATAAGTGGTGAGCACGGAATTGGGCTCGTCAAGAAGAAGTATCTTGATAAGGAGTTTACACCCGCGGTTATGGAAGCTTTTAGAAAGATTAAGTTAAGTTTTGATCCTACTAATCGATTTAACCCAGGTAAGATCATCGACCTCTAAGTTAGAGTAGGCAATTTTGCTTCGGCGTTTACTTAGGCATATGAAAGAAAATAACAAGTCAAAGATGCCTTGGATAGTTTGCGTCAGACAAGGAGGTACGTCTCCAGAGGTCAGTTGACAGGGGCCAGAGATCAGAAAGGAATACCCCAATCTGATACCATCCGGTTTCTGACCCCTGACTTCTGGGTTTAGGTGAACATGCCGACGCAGTATGACACAAAATAGACTGGCATACTGACTGGTTATTTTCCTGAATGTGCCTTAATACAATGTTCTGATATTCTAACGCTGGAGCAATTTTTTTAGTGAGAAAACTTTGCTTTAAATCTAATAGATCTCGATAGCTGATTCTCGAATAAATGGACGGAGGGCTAACCATGGAAGACCGAGTCTTTGCGCTCACAGAACTGGCTCAGTTTGACGCCAAGGAACCTCAGAAAGTAATGGTCTACCAGACAGATAAGACCTTAGGCGCTATGTGGTGCTTAGAACCAGGCCAAGAAGTATTTCTGCATCAACATCCCGATGCAGACGATATCTGGATATGTCTAGAAGGAGAGTCAGGTCTTTATTATGCAGGAGAAGGTCAGGAAGTAGAAATTAAAAAGGGAATGGCCATCCTTGCAGAGAAGGGACAAACTCATGGCATGCGCAATACTGGTAAAGACCGTTTTGTGTTTATTGGAATCGCTGGTCCCGTCCCTGTAGAAACAGTGAAGCTGTAGTCATAGGTGTTTCATAGAAAAATATAATTGGGTCAAATCATGGCTTAACTTTTTCTATGGAAAACTACTAAAAGACAAAATTGATCTATTTACCCTATTGACTATTTCGGGAATAGGACTGATAATGGAGTTAGATAGAGGCAATGAAACATGGTTTCACATATTGAAACATAAAGCGATTAAGTGGAGCTGATTTCCAATCAAACATAGAATATGGTTATGAATTCTATGTTCCCTCGATCATAATGACAGTGAGGCTGCCATGTTCCTACTAAATCTCAGGAAAGCAGGGAGTATTTGAAACCCTGGTAAATGCCCAGTGTGAATGACTGAGTCGAAGGAAGGGGGGAGAATTCTCTTTTTATTGTTATTTAGTAACTATTAGGTTGCTCAGGGAAATCGCATGAAAAAGGGATGCAATGCACCGCGAGTAAGACTACTGACACGTAAGGCGACCTGAATAGGTGCAGAAAATTTCATTATGGAAGTGATAACGTATGGCAAAATTTTTAGAATATCAAGGAAAAGAATGGCTTAGGAAAGCAGGATTACCGGTACCGCAAGGCCGCGTAGCTTCAACTCCAGAAGAAGCCAAACAGATTGCCGAGGAAATTGGCAAGGGTGTGGCCGTTAAAGGTCAGGTTCAGGCCGGGGGCCGGGGTAAAGCAGGAATTGTTAAGCTAGTGAATACTCCAGACGAAGCAGCAGCTTCTGCGGCCGAAATTTTCTCTAAAACTGTTATGGGAACACCAGTTTTGCAGGTGCTCGTCGAGGAAAAACTGGACATTAAAAAAGAATATTATTGTTCGTTCGTTGTGAACGGAGCAAGGGAAGCTCGTTCTCCTATGCTGATGTTCAGCACTGAGGGTGGAATGGACATTGAAAGTGTTCCAGAGGAATTACTTTTCAAAGTCAACATCGATCCAATCAATGGTTTACAAATTTATGACGCGCTTGATGTGTGTGCTAGAGCGGGAATCCCAGCTCAGGACCTCAATAAGTTCGCAAGGTTTCTTACCAAACTATCTCAAGCCTACAAAAAGTATGATTGTCAGACACTAGAAATCAATCCATTTATTATGACGGTTAGTGGAGATCTGGTGTGTGCAGATTGTAAAATGGAAATCGACAATAGTTCGGTAGGGCGTCATCCAGAATTCGGAATTGCGATAGCGCGTGACCTACCTGGAGCCCCTACAGAGCTAGATCTCATAGGCTGGAGCATCGAAGAAACTGATGCACGTGGGACAGGTTTCTTAATGAATATGGGTTATGATGAAGTTAGCCCTGGTTGTATTGGTTATCACCCCATAGGCGGTGGTTCTGCGATGATGGGTCTGGATGCGTTGAACCAAGTTGGCCTGAAGCCTGCCAATTATGCGGATACGAGTGGTAATCCAGTAGGCTCAAAAATTTATCGAGTTGCTAAGTCCGTTCTTTCTCAACCAAATATTGATGGCTATCTGCTCGGTGGATTCATGATGGCAAACCAAGAACAATGGCATCATGCCCATGCAGTCGTTAAAGTCCTCCAGGAAATACTTCCTATTCAGAAGCCTGGTTTGCCATGTGTGCTACTGCTTTGTGGCAACAAGGAAGATGAATCACTGGAAATTCTACGGAAGGGTCTTGCTGACCTTATGACTCCTGATGGTCCAGGCAAGAGAATCGAGATTTATGGCAAAGAACATGTAACAGATACTAAGTTCATTGGACAAAGGCTGTTGGCTCTCAGTCAAGAATATCGGGCCGAGAAAGAAGCTCAAGGAAAGTAGGGGAAAACCAGTGCTGGAATTCGCGGAAAGAACTTTGACAGTAAAAATCGATACCAGCAAGTGTGATACATGCAAGACTAAGGCATGTGCCGACGCGTGCAAAAAGTATGCCAGAGGTGTGCTTGGGATTGATGATCAAGGTAGAGCTTCAGTTGCTCATCGCAGTGAGGAAGAAATTTTACGTCTCGGAAGTGAGTGTTTAGCGTGTGAACTGGCTTGTAAGAGCCATGGCAACAACGCCATTACAATCGAAATTCCAATTAAAGGTTTAGATGAATACCTTCAAAAGCGCCAATAGCGTTGAAGCAATTACTTAGAGTTCATAAGTAAAACTAGAGCAAATGTTAAATGAGGGATAAAAATGGGAATTTTGATTAATAAGAATACAAAAGTCATTATTCAAGGGATAACGGGCCGTGAAGGATCCGTTCGCACGAAATACATGAAAGAATATGGTACCAAAGTAATCGGCGGTACTAGCCCCGGAAAAGCCGGCGAGCAGGTTCATGGTATACCAGTCTTTAACACAGTAAAAGAGATCGTCCGTGAGCAAGGAGAAATCGACTTTAGTGTTATATTTGTACCAGGCCGAGCCTTAAAAACCGCTGTTTACGAAGCAATTGACGGAGGCGTTAAAAATATCATTCCCTGCGTTGAAGGCACTCCAATCCATGATATTATGGATATGATTGCTTATGCTAAGTTAAAGGGATCAAGAATCCTAGGGCCAGGGTCCATCGGCATTATAACCCCTGGTGAGGCTGTCGTAGGCTGGCTCGGTGGTAACAAAGAATGGGCCAATAAATTCTTCCAAAGAGGGAGTATTGGAGTATTCTCTCGTAGCGGTGGCCAGTCAGGAACAATCCCTTGGCTTCTAAGAGAAGGCGGATTTGGGGTAAGTACTGTAATTCATACAGGGACTGAACCCGTTCTAGGCACTTCAATGGCCGATCTACTGCCTTTATTTGAAGCAGATCCAGAGACCAAGGGAGTTGCGGTTTATGCTGAAATTGGTGGTACTCAAGAAGAAGAGTGCGCCGAAGTCATTGCAGCTGGTCAATTTACCAAGCCGTTCGTTGTTTATGTGGCAGGGGCATGGGCACCAGTAGGCATGCGTTTCTCACACGCCTCGAATATAGTTGAGCGTGGTCGGGGATCTGCCAAGAGCAAAATGGAAGCCATTACTCAGGCTGGCGGATTTGTAGCTGAAACACCGACCGATATCCCACTTATCTTAAAAGAGAAAATAAAAGCTTAAGTTTCAATTACTTGTTTTCCCTAGGGTGAAACCTAAGAAATAAATAAAATATTGGAGGCAAATCTTATGACAATTATGAGATCTATTATGTACATCCCTGGAAACAATCCTAAAATGGTGGCTAAGGCTCCTGAGTTTGTTGCCGACATCGTCACGCTTGATCTTGAAGACTCCGTACCACCAGCAGAAAAAGAAGCTGCTCGTAAAATTGTCCGCGAAAACCTCGTAATTGCGGGAACCGGCGGCGCTGATGTGTATGTTCGCATCAATAACTGGGAAACAGAATTAACCAATGATGATCTGGAAGCGATTGTCTATGAAGGACTTAAAGGAGTAACCTTAGCTAAAACTGGTTGCGCCGCAGACGTCCAACGCCTCGATTGGAAACTTGAAGAACTCGAGCGCCGTCGTGGCCTAGTCGTAGGAAGTGTTAAAATCTCTATGCTCCTGGAAACAGCTAAAGGAATTATTAACGCTGCAGAGTGTTGCTTAGCCAGCAAGCGGAATGTTAACGCTATTTTCGGAGCAGTAGACTATACTCGTGATATGCGCGTGAAAATGACCAATGAAGGGGTCGAACAACAATATGGTCGTGCACACGTAGCAGTCGCTTGCCGTATGGCTAGAATTATTGCTATTGATGCTCCTTTCGTTGATTTTAAGAACATTGAAGCGTTCGAGAAAAACGTTGCTGAAGGTCGTCAAATGGGTTATGAGGGTCGCATGATCATTCACCCAGGACAAATTGAACCTTCCAACCGTATGTATTCCCCTGACCCTATCGACGTTGAGTGGGCAGCTGGTGTTGTGAAATGCTTCGAAGAAGAAGGTATTGCTAAGGGTAAAGCGTCCGTTTCCTTAAATGGGAAAATGGTGGATACCCCAGTATATCTCAATGCTCAAGATATCATTGCTGCACAAGCAGAAATTGACGAAAAAAACAAAAAAGCCTAACCTTCTAATAAAGCCTGGTCAATGATATAGGTGACCAGGCTTTTAAATTCTTTTGTTTTCAATTAAGAGAGGAATGGTGTAACCATGGGTCTTCGAGAAGATGCGCTTAAACTCCATAAAGATAACAGAGGTAAAATTGCCGTAGTAAGTAAAGTACCAGTCAAAGACGGTAATGATTTAAGTTTGGCCTATTCTCCTGGCGTGGCAGAACCCTGCTTGGATATTGCCAAGGATCCTTCCTTGGTGAACGTTTATACGAACAGAGAAAACTTAGTTGCTATTGTGTCTACTGGGTCTGCAGTTCTTGGACTCGGAAATATTGGTGCCCGTGCTGCAATGCCAGTAATGGAAGGCAAAGGTATCCTCTTTAAAACATTTGGCGATGTTGATGCTTTCCCAATTTGCCTAGATACTCAGGATAGTGACAAAGTCATTGAAGTAGTAAAACTTCTTGAACCAACTTTCGGTGCAATTAATCTCGAAGACATCAAGGCTCCTGAGTGCTTCTATATAGAGGAAAAGCTTAAAGAGATCTACGATGGACCCGTCTTCCATGATGATCAACATGGAACAGCAGTTATTACTATGGCTGGTCTAGTAAATGCTTTGAAGTTTGTTAAAAAAGATCTAAAAGATGTTAAAATTGTTGTTAATGGTGCTGGATCAGCAGGAATGGCCATTGTTAAACTCTTAATGAGTCTGGGACTGCAAAATGTCATTATGTGTGATACTAAAGGCACGATCTATGAAGGTCGTCCCACAGGTATGAATAAATATAAGGATGAGATTGCGCTCAAAACTAACCGTGAACTACTAAAAGGCAATTTAGCAGATGCCCTAGTAGGTGCTGACGTATTTGTGGGTGTTTCTGCCGCGAATGTTGTCAGTCCAGAAATGGTTAAATCAATGGCCAAGGACCCAATTGTCTTTGCCCAGGCTAATCCTGAACCAGAAATTTGGCCGGAAGCTGCTAAAGAAGCAGGTGCTGCTGTAGTTGGAACCGGACGTTCTGACTATCCTAACCAGGTGAATAATGTTCTGGCTTTCCCAGGTATATTCCGTGGGACGATTGATGCCGGATCAAAAGTTATCAATGAAGAGATGAAAATTGCTGCTGCCTATGCTATTGCAAACATCGTAAGCAGTGATGAACTGAACGCGGATTACGTTATACCTAAGGCTTTTGACCTGCGTGTAGGTCCAGCTGTCGCCGCTGCTGTTGCGCAAGCCGCTATGGATACAGGGGTTGCTACCCGTAAAGTCGATACTGAGGTGGTTGCGGAAAACCTTCGTAAATTTTACGAAGCAAATAAATAATATTCATTACATGTTGTTGAATTTCTGTAATATCTGAGCATAGCATATCCTAAAATGACAGGGTGACTACCATCAAGTAGACACCCTGTCATTTTACATACTTTTGAGAAATATCTCTCTCCTATAATCGACTTTTGGGAGGTCAGTTCTATAAATTATAGTGGGAAAAGCGAGGAATTATTGACTTGAATCAGGCTAACTGGTAATATTGGTGTACATTTAAGTATTAAGGGGGATTAGTATGTTTTTATCTGTCGCAACCTTTCTACACATTAAGTGCCCTAATTGATCATCAGATCCACCATCGGGGGCAAATTACCATACTTATGCGACAGGCGGGTCTTAAGGTGCCAGGGATTTACGGCCCTTCCCGAGAGGATTGGAAGCAAATGGGGATGGAACCACCTCTAATATAGAGATAACAAGGAAGGATAAGGGTACAAGCGCATGCATACACCAAACAGTAAGTTAAGAATTAAGACCGCAAAGGATAAGCAAAGTCACCTTGAGGTAAAAGAAGATGCGGAGTTAATGAAGTTCTTACAAGGATCACTACCCAGTAAAAGTCGAAGTAATATCAAGTCCCTCCTGGCTCATCATCAGATTTCAGTAGCTAATGAAGTGATTACTCAATACAACTATCCACTGAGAATCGGACAACAGGTTGTCGTGAATTGGAATAAAGTGCTGATAGAAAAACAGCCTGAAGGGCTTACTATTGTCTTTGAAGACCAATACATAATTATTGTTGAAAAAGAGGCTGGGTTACTTTCAATTGCTACCGCGACAGAAAAGGAACAAACAGCCTATAGTATTTTGAGCGAGCATGTGAAAAAAAGAGACGCAAAGAACAAGATTTTTGTGTTACATCGTCTGGATAGAGACACGTCAGGGGTCATGATGTTTGCAAAAAGTGAAAAGGTACAACAATTGCTCCAAAATGCTTGGAAGGAAGTTGTTTTGGAGCGGAGTTATGTAGCGGTTGTAGAAGGTCTTGTGACCCAAGAGCAAGGAACGATCACTACTTGGCTGACTGAGAGCAAGGCTTTTATTATGTATTCCAGTCGCACGCCTAATGACGGTCAAAAAGCGGTGACCCATTACCAAGTTCTTCAGAAAAACAAAAACTACTCTCTCTTAGAAGTGAAACTAGAAACTGGGCGAAAGAATCAAATCCGTGTCCATATGAAAGATATAGGGCATAGTATCATTGGTGATAAGAAGTATGGAGCAACCAAGCACCCGATAGGTAGGTTAGGACTTCATGCACGAGTGCTTGCCTTTAAGCATCCAATCACGGGTGAAGAGGTGCGTTATGAGACGAATATTCCGAAAGAATTTCTAAGCTTGTTCAGCCAATAGATGGGGATACAAGAGCATTCACTGGAAATGAGAGGAATGCCCCGCAGAGAATTGGAAGAGTATTTTCTCTCGATTGGGGGAAGGCAGGTTGAGCAGGGATTGTATTTGGGTCCCAACTGGGAAGTTGATCTGAGTGAAGAGTGGATCTGTACTTTAGGGTCGCTACAAATCCCTGCGACGAAAGTAACATTTCGAATTAAGGAAGAAGACTGGCCTGAAATAGTTAGGGCTTTTCGTTTTTGTTTTCTTTCTGCGGGGGGATAGGTCATTAATTGTTGCCTGGCTAACGTTGAGATTGTTGAGGAAAATGAAAGTGTTGAGCGACTTTTCCATATATAAAGAACATCAGCATAGATGCCCCCATAAAGCCGATTGCAAGCCACCATACACTCGGGCCTCCGCCAAAGTCATACATCATTCCACCCAGTAAAGGGCCAATCATTCGGCCACCGGACGTAGCGCCTCCCACAATACCCTGATAAGCCCCTATTTTTCCTTGTGGGGCGAGTTCAGCGGCAGCTGCGGGAACGGCTGGCAAAATAAGCATTTCCCCTAACGTTAGAATGAGCATGGCAACAATATAGAACCCGTAGGGAGGTTTTCCAAGTAAGATTGCAAAGCCTATGGCGAGGAGAACGCCTCCAAGATAAAATTGCCGTTTGAAAGACTGTACCCACACCGTGATCACCCAAGTGAGTAGAGGCTGTAAGGTTACGACAAAAATGCCATTTAGGGTCCATAGCACACTGTATGAAACCAAGGAAAAACCAAGTTGGTTCATAACTACGGGTAATATTGTGACAAGCTGAATGTAAGCGCCCCAGACAAAGAATATACCACCACCTAAGGCCAGTAGTACTTTGAATCCTTTGTCCTTTGTCAATCGTTGGGTTTGTTGAGTCGGTGGAATAAGATGAATGGGCGCAATTCGTTCGGAAACACCTATGATCACTAACAGTAAATAAATTAAGAAGGCTATAGCATTTAGAGAGAATATGAGACGGAAAGACACTTGGGCGATCAATCCTCCAATGGCAGTGCCGACGGCTACTCCTGCGTTAGTGGAGACATAAAGAAGATTGAATCCTCGCCGTCCACCTTCCGGCCAAACGGCATGAGTCAATGCGTAAAGAGGAACGAAGATAAAAGCTTGGGCTAAGCCAAAAAGGATAAACGCAGGTACATAGACCCTCCAAACAGGAAAGATACCGATAGCGCCAACCGAAAGGACTGCACCAACTAGGCCAATAATCATAATTCTCTTTGGGCCAAAACGATCGGCTAAAAAGCCACTTATAAATTGACCAAGAAGGGATACAGCAGATTGAACAGCAAGAAGGATACCCGCTTCTGTCAAAGTGCGGCCCAAGACTGTATGCATAAAGAGGCTATTTAATGGCCACATGAGAGAATTGCCGACCGACTGGATGAAACCACCCACGATTAAGACTATGACAGCACGCGGTATATCTGGATGTTTCAAGTTCAAAAGGAAAACCACCTTTGGCTTATTAACATACATTAGTTCGACATTTACATTAAAAAACCTTTAAGGTAAAGCCCTTGAGAGGAAACAAGTGGCTAAATCTAAATAAGCAGGATTATTAAGAAAAATAGAGAAGGGATAATTAAATAAACCTACAGAGACACTAGAAAAAAAGGAGAGTGAATTCATGAAATTTCATGAAACGGAAACATTTAAGAATTTAAGCAAAGCCTTTGCAGGGGAGTCTCAAGCGCGTAATCGATATAATTTTTTTGCAAGTGTTGCTAAAACTGATGGGTACCAACATATTCAAGCAGTTTTTGAGGAAACAGCGGCTAACGAAAAGGAACACGCCGAAGTCTTTTATAAACTTCTCATCGCCCATAACCAGGAAGGAATGCAGGTCATTCATGTCGATGCAGACTATCCACTGGCTTATAAAGACACTCTCACTAATTTAAGGGCATCTGCAGCTGGGGAAAGAGAAGAGTGGGCCGAAATTTATTCAAAATTTGGCACTATAGCAGACAAAGAAGGTTTTGCCGATATTGCCAAGGCTTTTAAAAACATTGCCGAAGTAGAGAAGCACCATATGAACCGGTTTGAGTATTATGCCGACGGAATTGAAAGTGGGACGCTTTTTAAAAAAGATGCACTGACCTCATGGAGATGCACAAACTGTGGCTACATCCATGAAGGCCCCGAAGCACCACAAAATTGTCCAGCTTGTGCGCATACGCAGGGCTATTTTCAAGAATTACCGGAAAAATATTAAGAAGAGCCGAGTAGGATTAGATTCATCCCTACTCGGCTTTTAAATGGCTCTAAGGCACGGGGTACCAGCGCTTGAAAAAACGAGTAGACTCCTTGAATGAAATAAACCAAAAAGTTTGCATAGTTGGTGAAATATGATGATAATATAAATAACAATAAATTCAGAATGTTATAGTAGTACGGAGGAAGAAAAATGAAAGCGCCCTTAACAGAGCTACAAGAACGAGTACTAAACTTCCAAGAGCGGCTACGGAAAAAAGGGATTGAAGGAGCTTTGTTGGTCCAGAGGGCGGATACTTTGTATTATTCAGGAACTGCTCAGAATGTTCATGTTTATATTCCGAGGGACGGAAGTCCACTTGTCATGGCCTATCGGGATTTCCTCAGAGCTCAGGCAGAAAGTTGGACAAGGTATTTCTATTGCACATCCGTGTGGTGCATCAATGGCTCAGATTCAGTCAGGTGAGGCAATCGTTGTGGATATGGTGACAGTAGTACATGGTTATCAGATTGATCAAACCCGAATCTTTAGTCTCGGGCCATTATCCAAGGAATTAGTACAGGCCTACGAGGTGGCAAGGATGGTCGAGGAAATGATTCGACGTGCGCTGGTTCCAGGGCAAGTGGCGGGAGAAGTCTATGAGGAAATTCTAACTTGGGTTCGTGAGAATACCGCTTATGAAGAAAATTTTATGGGCTATGGGGCTAGCCAGGTTGGTTTTGTCGGACACGGGGTGGGACTGGAACTCGATGAACTTCCGAGCATTAGTAAGGGTGCTAAAGAAGTGTTAAAACCTGGAATGGTCGTAGCGATCGAACCGAAATTTGTTTTCCCTGGTATTGGGGTTGTAGGAATCGAAGATACGGTTGTCATCGAAGGCGAAGCGGGGGCAAAGTATATATCGATGGGTCCACGGGAATTGATCATTGTCTAGCCTTTATAGAGTTAAAGAAGAATAGCCCATTGAGCATACCTATTAAATAGGATAAGATAAAGGAAAATTACTCAATGGATTATTTAGTAGCTCATGAAGTTATAAGAATTAATAAGGAGTGATTTAGTTTGTTTAAAAGGATACTAGTCCCTACAGACGCTTCAGAATACTCACGTCGCGCTTTAAAGACCGCATTAGAACTGGCTCGATCTATTCAGGCTGAGATAGTGTTGCTCCATGTTAGCTACACGCCACAAGCCTATTGGGGGTATACGATCTCTTATGGCATTACAGTAACGCAAGAACAACTCGATCAAAATGGAGAGCTTGCATTAGATGCAACTATGGCCGGCATAGATAGTGAGCAGGTTGTTATCAACAAAAGAGTGGAATCTGGGCATCCAGTGACTATAATTGTGGAACAAATCAAGAAAGACAATATTGATTTGGTAATTATGGGAAGCCATGGTTACGGCGCAATTGCAGGTTCGGTACTTGGAAGTGTAAGTCAACGCGTGCTGCAGCGAGCGAGTTGCCCTGTACTTATCATTAAATAAAGAGTAGTTTGTCATGTTGAAATGAATATTGTAGTTATTAAGAACAAAGGTCCCTGCTCAGGTGGCAGGGATTTTTTTCGTGGGTAGCGAATAAATAGTAGAGTTGGTTAAGTATTGAGAATGGGCGAACATATCCTAATCCAACCTAGTATGATAGACACATGGAGGCGCACCCCATGAAAGAAACTAATGTTTGGCTTAGTCCTGAAGAACTCCAGTACATGCTTCAAGGTACATTGCACTGGACAGATGTGGTATCTCGGGTAAGTACATCTAAGACGGGGATCCGGAAATTGGGTGAGGCCATCTTTGAAAGGGAAAAAGATAAACCTTCTAAGCGGATTTAAGGCAACCCTTATCGGATAACTTCATTCTTGTTAATAATATTCAGAAAGGGGCGAGTCGTAGACTTGCCCCTTTCTGAATATTATTAACAAGTATAAGGTCAAATGATGCGTCTGACCGAAACATCCTATTCTAGTTGCAAAAGTGTTTACAAATGGATATGATATTGCTAGAAGGTCAGGAAAGGTCAAAGACGAGGGTCGGAAGCCAAATTGAGGAAGATTATACAAACAAGGAGTACATCAACAATGGGAAACCTTGCGGATCGTATTGAAGAATATTTGAAACAAACTCTAGAACAAACGTCAGTAGGGTATATTATCTTGCAACGCAGCGAACTTGCAGGTGAATTTTCATGTGTCCCGTCTCAGATTAACTATGTCCTGGACACTCGCTTTACCGTGGAACGGGGATACTTAGTGGAGAGCCGTAGGGGGGGCGGAGGATATCTACGGATTATCCGTTTAGGACTGGGCCTAGAAGGTCAGTATCAACAGGTTATGCGCCAATTAATAGGAGAGCAGCTCTCTCGTGAGCGTTCAAACGGCCTAGTGGATCGATTAATGGAGGAAGAACTGATAACCATAAGGGAAGCCGCAATGATAAAATGTGTACTCTCTGGAAAAGATTTGGCAGGAAAATTTAGAGATTGGGACGTGCTACGAGCTTGTTTAATGAATAGTATTTTGACGACTCTGAGCCGGGAGGATTTAGATAAAGAAGGGAGCTGAATATATGCTTTGTCAACACTGCCAACAGCGGGAAGCGATTATGCATTTATCTATAACAGAGAACGAAAAAACTCGAGAGGTTTATCTTTGCGAACTCTGCGCGAAGATAAACCAGGAAATAGGTTTTGTTTTTCACCCCGCCATAGTGCCGGAGTTTTTAAAGGCCTTATTTGGGTTCAATCCATCTTTAATTGAGCAACCTTCTGAGAGGACTTGTCCTAAATGTGGAATTACCTTCTCTAAAATAACCCAAGTCGGCAAGTTGGGATGTAGTACGTGCTACGAAACCTTTGAAAGGCAACTTGAACCGATACTTCGACGTGTTCATGGTGGAGGACAGAATGTGGGGAAGATTCCTGCAAGGCGTGGTATTGCTCTTAAAAGTCGCTTAGAGCTGAGAGAATTGAAGGAGAAACTTCAACTCTTGATCCAGCAAGAGATGTTTGAAGAAGCTGCCGTGATAAGAGATAAGATTCGACTACTTGAGCAGTGAACTCGTTCGGCTAAAGCTGAACATCGAGACTTCGGTGGGGGAGTCTACCCCACCGAAGCAAAACATGGAACTCCCACTTATAGAAGTGGGAATCTTGAAAGTGTAACGAAAGGAGAGCAACAACATGACGCAGAAGGAACTCCTTTTACAGCATAGTGCGTGGATGACTGAAACAGATTCCCCGGTCGTCATTAGCAGTCGAGTACGCTTAGCTCGCAACCTTGAGGATTTCCCCTTCCCGCATGTTCTGGATCCCGAAGGGGCGGGTCGGATTGAACAACTCGTTTCTGAAGTCCTAATGGATATAGACGACAATATTGGGAAATTACACTATATATCTTTAACAGAACTAAATAGGGTTGAGCACCAAGTGCTCGTTGAAAAACACTTGATTAGTCCGAGTCTGGGCGGATCAATCGGAGCCTGTGGCGTGGCATTGGCACCTGACCACCGCTATGCGGTGATGGTAAATGAAGAGGATCATGTTAGAATTCAAGTGCTTATGCCTGGAAATCAACTTTTGGAGACGCACCGCTTAGCAACTGGGCTCGATGATGCACTAGAAGCAAAACTTGACTTTGCTTATCGAGAAAATCAAGGATATCTTACAGCATGCCCCACGAATGTTGGTACCGGTCTCAGAGCTTCAGTAATGGTGCATTTGCCAGGGTTGGTGATGATGAAGCAGGTACAACAGGTCCTTGGAGCACTGACACGCTTGGGGTTAGACGTACGGGGGCTATACGGTGAAGGTTCTCAAGCCTCAGGACATATGTTCCAAGTCTCCAACCAGATTACGCTTGGCAAAAGTGAAGAAGATATCTTAACTCAGCTGGATGCGGTAACCGGGCAGATTGTGGAGCATGAGCTTCAGGCCCGTCAAATCCTCCAAGTTCAAATGCCAATGCTACTAGAAGACAAGGTTTGGCGTGCTCGGGGCACCTTGCAAAATGCCCGACTACTCTCCTCGGAAGAGGCTATGCATTTGTTGTCCCATGACAGGCTAGGCTCAGATATAGGATTGTTACCGAAGCTTGTAGATTGCTTTGCTTCGTTAATCGTTGATACTCGTTCCGGATGCTTGCAATACATCCTTGATCGAGAACTTGACCCTAGCCAACGCGACGAGGAACGTGCCAGACTAGTTAGAGCTCGCACCGCGTTAGGGTGAGAGATACCATTTATAGTAATGAAAGGATGAAGAAATCATGAAGGGACGCTATACAGAACGTGCGGAGAAAGTCTTAACAATAGCCCATGATGAGGCTAGAGGAATGGGACATCAAGTTGTGGGGACTGAACATGTCTTGCTGGGATTGATTCAAGAAGGCGAAGGAATTGCTGCGCAGGCTTTGACTGGGATGGGCTTAGATCTTGCTAAAATTCGTAATCAAGTGGAACAAATTGCTGGGGTGGGTCAGCCCTTCAACGGAGAGGTGGGATTTACACCCCGAGTCAAAAGGGTTTTAGAGCTGGCGAACGAAGAGACACACCGTCAAGATGTCAACTTTATCGGAACTGAACATTTACTTTTAGGATTAATTATGGAAGGTGAAGGGATTGCTGCCAGAATTTTAGCTACTCTCAACGTGAGTCCTGAAAAGGTATGGAAACAAGTGGTTAAGCTTTTAGGTGGGGAATTAGACGAATCTACCATACCAGCCCCTAATTCTATACCCTCTTCTAAAAATAGCGGACCCGTGAGCACTCCTGCCCTGAATGAGTTTGGGCGCGACCTTACTTTACAGGCTCGCGAAGGCCGTCTGGACCCGGTGATCGGTCGAGAAAAAGAGATAGAACGTGTCATTCAGGTCCTAAGCCGCCGAACTAAAAATAATCCAGCTCTAATAGGCGAGCCTGGTGTCGGCAAAACAGCCATAGCTGAAGGATTAGCACAGGGGATTGTCAGTAATAGAGTACCGGAGATACTGGTCAATAAGCGCGTTATTACCTTGGATCTTTCTGCTATGGTAGCCGGAAGTAAATACCGTGGCGAGTTTGAAGAGCGTTTAAAGAAAGTCATGGAAGAGATCCGAGTGGATGGAAACATCATTCTCTTTATTGACGAATTGCACACTTTGATAGGAGCGGGAGCTGCGGAGGGTGCTATCGATGCTGCAAACATTTTAAAACCCGCCCTCGCGAGGGGAGAACTTCAATGCATCGGGGCAACAACGTTAGATGAATATCGTAAGTATATAGAGAAGGATTCGGCATTAGAACGGCGTTTCCAACCCATCACGGTTGGCGAGCCAACGGTAGAGGAAGCAATTTTGATTCTTCGTGGTTTACGAGATCGCTACGAAGCCCATCACCGAGTAAAGATCACGGATGAGGCGATTGAGGCAGCTACTCGACTATCTGATCGGTATATTTCGGACCGATTTTTGCCAGATAAAGCCATCGACTTAATGGATGAAGCAGCTTCGCGTGTTCGCTTGGCCAGTTTCACCTTACCGTCTGATTTAAAAGCACTCGAAGATGAGACTGAACGCTTAAAGAAAGAGAAAGAAGCAGCGGTCTCTAGCCAGGAGTTTGAGAAAGCCGCACAGATACGGGATCAGGAACAAAAACTTCGGGTTGAGCTTGTTGAACAACGAAAGACATGGCAGAATAAACGTTTCAAAGAAAATGCCATGGTCACACCAGATGATATAGCCCAGATTGTAGCAAGTTGGACGGGAATACCTGTCAAGAAGCTAGCTCAGGAGGAAAGTGAACGGCTCCTGCATCTAGAGGATATTTTACACCAAAGGGTTATCGGCCAGGAAGATGCAGTTACAGCAGTGGCCAAGGCGGTCCGCCGTGCTCGGGTAGGGTTAAAAGATCCGAATCGTCCGATTGGCTCCTTCATCTTTCTCGGACCAACTGGGGTGGGTAAGACTGAGCTCGGCCGCGCCTTGGCAGAGGCAATGTTTGGAGATGAGAAGGCACTGATCCGCATTGATATGTCGGAATATATGGAGAAACACTCCGTTTCGCGGCTTGTAGGAGCTCCTCCAGGATATGTAGGCCATGATGAAGGAGGTCAATTAACTGAAGCGGTAAGGCGTAAACCCTATGGAGTCGTCTTACTGGATGAAATCGAAAAGGCGCACCCTGAAGTATTTAACATTTTACTACAAGTGCTTGAAGATGGGCGGCTAACGGACACGAAAGGAAGGACTGTTGATTTTAGGAATACAGTGATAATCATGACGTCAAATGTGGGATCGTCCTTCCTTAGGAAAGAAGCAATGGGATTTACTCCGAAAAAAGATGAAAAGTTGGATTATAAGAATATGCGTGGACATGTCATGGAAGAGCTAAAACGTATCTTTCGTCCAGAGTTTCTGAACCGTGTCGACGAGCTTGTAGTCTTCCATGCTCTCCAAGAGAAACACTTGGAAAAAATTACGGAAATATTGATGAGTCAGGTAAGCCTTCGATTGCTTGAGCACGAGTTGGCACTTCAAGTTATGAACAGTGCTATTGAACTAATTGCTAAAGAGGGAAATGATCCGATTTTTGGGGCACGTCCCTTACGTCGTGCAATTCAACGCTTAATTGAAGATCCTCTATCTGAGAAGATACTAGAAGGTGAATTCAAAGGTGAATTCAAAGCTGGAGACAAGATTAGGGTGGAAGCAGAGGATGGAAAAATGAGGTTCTCCACCAATTGAAGGGCAAGGTAGTTTACCAGTGCTCCAATTGTGGGGCAGAAAGTCCAAAATGGTTGGGAAGGTGCCATTCCTGTGAGGAATGGAACACCTATGAACAGGCAGAGAATCAACCTAAAATGACGTCTTTCTCCAGTAAGAGAAAGACGTCACCAAAAAGGTTATCTGAGGTCCTAGCCAGCAATAGCGATAGAATTGTGACAAGCATCAGTGAATTTAATCGAGTTCTGGGTGGAGGTATCGTTAAAGATTCCATCATTATATTGACAGCAAGGCCTGGAGCGGGAAAATCGACCTTGCTGCTACAAGTGGCCGACGATGTTGCTAATAAGGGCTACAAGGTTTTATATGCTTCAGCGGAAGAAAGTGAAAGTCAAATAAAAACTCGATCAGACCGAATCCTGAAGGGAAGTAACAGGAACATATGGATATATTCTGATACAAGTATGAATCATGTTCTAGCCTCGATTGAGGAGCTTGATCCTGATTTGATTATCATCGACAGTATTCAGACTTTTACGCTTGAAGAACATAATTCCAGACCTGGTTCACCTATCCAAACGATAGAGTGCGCTAACGAGCTCTTAAAAATAGCGAAAAATAACAGTCGCCCCAGAGCAGTGATTATGGTTGGGCAAATGACAAAAGACGATGAGATAGCGGGACTCCGAGCGTTAGAGCATATGGTCGACGCGGTGTTAATTCTCAATGGGGAAAATGGAGAAGAATTAAGGGGAGCTTGGTGCAGTAAAAATCGGTTTGGAAGTACAGGAGAAATCGGCTTTTTTTCGATGACTGAACAAGGGATGTTATCCATTGATAACCCGTCTGAATTCTTTATGACCCAAAGGGGAGCGGGACAAAAGGTTTCAGGAAGTGCCTTAACTGTGATCAAAGAGGGAACACGCCCTATTATTGTAGAAATCGAAAGTCTCGTCTCTAAGTCGTTCACTCCTTATCCCTCAAGAATCGCGGAGTGCCTGAGAAGAGATCAATTAAATACCCTCATTTCTATCCTGGAACAAAGAGGTAAGATTAACCTTTATGATAAGAATGTGGTCATTAAAACGACGGGAGGACTTCAACTAAAAGAGCAATCCGCGAGCTTAGCAATTATCATGTGCATTGTTTCGTCTGTGAAAGACAAGGCAATTCCTAATGATACCGTGTTTGTAGCGGATGTAGGGCTTACTGGGGAACTTAAGAAAGTTCCTTCTATAGAAGCACGAATTCGGGAAATTGACAGAATGGGTTTTAAGCGAGTCTACATAGCTAAGAATACCCTGAGAAATTCTTCGAGATTCAAAAATCTCAAAATCATAGAGCTTAATACTTTGTATGATGTCATTATGGATTTGAATATGAAGGCCGCAGCTAAGAGTGAAACTGAGGTTCCAAGCATTGAGACTATTTAAGATGTACTCGGAGAGGGGTAAAGCCGGTTATGAGCTTCTATGCTCCTGACCGGCTTTTGAGCACTCGACGTAGTGGCAAGTGTTATTGTTAATAGGTTGGTAGGACGCGGTCATTTAATTTTTAAGTTATGGGATTGTCCAATCACTGAAGATGTTGGGCTCATTCCTCTACCTTCTCAGGCACTATGGATTTATTTTCTAGCCAGATAAGACGATCGTATACAGGCAAATACAAATAATTCATGTATAGTGAATTATTTAATTAATATTAGAGGAATTAACAGAAGAATGAAGAATTTGGGTTATTGTAGCACAACACCTCAGAGTTAAGAATCCAATTAACAAATACAAATCACCATCATCACATGGATAGAAGGCGCGTACAATTGCTACAATCTTAGTATATAATAATCTCGATGGACAGGGGAGAGTGGGAACAGTGTATTTGCGCATACCATATATCGATCGAATAGGCATTGTTCGTGATATTACGTTGATTATGACGAAACGCGGGATTAATATTATATCAATGGAAGTGGAGGAAGGGAACGTATTTTTAGAATGCCAGACTGTTGCCCAAGACCAATGTAGCGGATTTATTAAAGAATTGAGTAGTATACATGGAGTTCATGAAATTGTAGAGATTTCCTTTATGCCTTCAAAAGAACGGGCTGAACTTCTAGATGCCATCTTAACCTCAGTAAATGATGGTATTTTAGCGGTTAACCAGGATAGTATTATTACACAATGCAATCCTGCAGCAGCTCACATACTTAGGCTGCCAGCTCAGCAGGTACAGGAACACACTTTAGGACCAAAGTTGTTTAAAAATTTATTAATTCAGGAAACTCTGCAAACGGGTTGCCAGTATCACAACCGGGAAGTTTTCATCGCCTCAGATCAAGGTTATTGTGTGGTCAGTACTATACCTCTGAGAAGTAATAGCGGTGATGTAGTGGGCGTGGTTGCAGTGATTAGGGATACGCAGGATGTAAGGAAGTTGATGCGTAGTATGGCAACTTCCTTGCTGGTGACCTTTGACGACATTCCTTTTGTCAGTCCAGTCATGGACCAGGTGGTAGAACAAGTGCGCCGGTATGCTACAAGTGACTCTACGATCCTCATAACCGGCGAAACAGGAACTGGTAAGGAATTATTTGCTAGAGCGTTGCATAGTGCTTCTGGAAGGGCTAATGCTGCTTTTGTACCTATTAACTGTGCGGCCATCCCAGATACGCTGCTAGAAAGTGAATTGTTTGGGTATGAAGAAGGCGCCTTTACTGGTGCCGTCAAGGGCGGCAAGCCAGGGTTATTTGAACTTTCCAATGGAGGAACCTTATTTCTGGATGAAGTGGGAGACGTATCGGCCCATTTGCAAGTGAAGTTGCTACGTGTCCTGCAAGAACAACGCGTACGGCGGGTGGGTAGTACTAAAGAGGTAGCTATTAATGTTCGGATTATTGCTGCGACTAACCGTAATTTGGAGGATATGGTCGCAGATAAGACTTTTCGGGTGGATTTATATTATCGATTGAATGTAATCCCCTTGGTAATACCGCCTCTGAGGGAGTGCTTTGCGGATATCCGGCTGCTTAGTGAACTTTTCTTAAAACAGTTTGCAGATAAATTACAGCGTTCTGTCAAGGGATTTTCTCCCCTGGCCTTACAACGCTTAGAAGGCTATTATTGGCCCGGTAATGTACGGGAATTAAAAAATATTATTGAACGTGCTGTGAATCTAGTTGACGGTCCAGAAGTACAAGCAGAACATATATTTTTAGGTCGGTCATCTGGTGCAACAATAGTACCAACCTTAGTGCAATTTGAAACATACCAGACATTGAAGGAACGTTTGGGCGAATTAGAACGGGTTATTCTACAGGAAACTTCTTTGCGTTTCCGATCTTCTAGGCGTATGGGAGCGGTACTAGGACTTTCTCATACAGCCGTGCTGAAAAAAATGCATAAATATATGTTACCTATATAATAATGGAAAATAAAAAAATATGTAAGCCTGTAATGAGGCACGGCACTTGTGTATCTAAAGTGTAAACTTTTGGTAACAGTGGAAAGCATTTTGGAAACTTAATATTACAGCAAAAGATGAATAATAATAAAAAATTCAGATAAATAGCTTTTTAAGGACTGGCATGCTTTTTGCATAAATATATGACAGTAAAACAAGATGGATTCAGCTTACACAATCTATCAAGAAAAAAAGGAGGCGTTCAATAATATATTGGTGTAGTAAGGATGATCAACAATTAGTGCAGGAATAGAAAGTAAGGAGGAAATAAAGTTATGGAAACATTTCACAACTTGATTATCTGGGCCAACGGTTACCTATGGGGACCCCCTATGCTTATCCTACTTTTCGGGACACACTTATTCTTAACTTATAAAACCCGCTTCATCCAGAAGTACATCTTTAAAGGAATTAAGCTCTCTGTGACCAAAGACAAGTCTGCAGAAGGTGATGTGAGTCAATTTGGTGCTCTCGCAACGGCACTTGCATCTACCATTGGTACAGGAAATATCGTAGGGGTTGCGACTGCTGTTGCACTTGGCGGTCCTGGTGCTGTACTGTGGTGTTGGCTAACAGGGGTATTCGGAATTGCTACTAAATACTCAGAAGCCTTATTATCCGTTAAATATCGAGTTAAAACCTCGGACGGGACAATGCTTGGTGGCCCAATGTACGCTCTTGAAAACGGGCTGGGCCAGAAATGGCTGGCAGTATTATTCAGTATTTTTACGGCCATTGCTGCTTTTGGAATTGGGAACGCAGTCCAAGCCAACTCCATGTCTAGCATGGTATACGAGACATTTAACATCTCCCCTTATATCACCGGTGCTGTTATGGCCCTCCTCACTGGAGCCGTGATTATCGGCGGCGTAAAGTCCATTGCGCGCGTTTGTGAGAAGCTGGTCCCCTTTATGGCCATCGTTTACGTCATTGGCTTAATTATTATTATGTTCATAAATTCTGCATACGTAGGACCTGCCATAGCCTTAATCTTCAAATCAGCCTTTACCCCTCAAGCAGCTGGCGGTGGATTTGCTGGAGCCTCGATCATGATAGCTGCTCGCTACGGAATTTCCCGTGGGTTGTTCTCCAATGAATCTGGTTTGGGGTCCGCTCCAATTGTCGCAGCGGCTGCTCAAACGAGGAATCCCGTTCGACAGGCCCTCGTCTCTGCGACCGGAACCTTTTGGGATACCGTAGTGGTCTGCGCAATGACTGGTATCGTCTTAGTCAGCAGTATCATGAGTAGCCCTCATATAACCGATGGATTACAAGGTGCCGCACTGACTAAAGCAGCGTTTGGTCTGATTCCCGTGGTAGGACCTATAGTCCTGACCTTCGGTCTCTTAACCTTTGTTTTTTCAACTATCCTCGGCTGGTCTTATTACGGCGAACGAGCCATTGAATACTTGCTTGGAAAAGTTGCAATTAAGCCTTATCGCATTCTCTGGGTTATTGCTGTTTTCGTAGGATCCATTATGGCGTTGCCTGTGGTATGGGATATGGCAGATGCTATGAATGCCCTGATGGCCATACCAAACTTAATTTGTCTACTTCTTTTAAGTGGAGTTGTTGTATCCGAAACGAAAAAATATCTTTGGGATGACAATTTAGATGGAATATCCACTGACCCCATTCGTGTTCTTGAGAAATAGTCAAATGATGCTCCGTAGGGCAGAGTGAGAGTGCCTAGACTGTATGAGGGAGAAGGCTAGTTCATAAAAAAGGGCTGTCTCAAGTAGAAATGGAAATTTTCCCATGATTCAAAGTGTTGGAAAGCTGATCAAATACAAGTAGTATCCCTTTGGGGGTTCTGCTTGTACTTTTTGGAAACTTTACGTTACAGCGGAATGGTTATCGGAAACTTAAGTTTACAAATAATACGGATAATTATAATTAATTCAGATAACATAGGGGTTATGAGCTTGGCATACATATTGCATTAGTTAAGGGCAGGAAGATAAGGTGGAATTAGCATCATGCAGTACTGATGCGAGAAAAATAAGGGGGATCACTGATGATTATTGGTGTAGCGAAGGAAATCAAAAACAACGAGAATCGTGTAGGGTTGACTCCTGCAGGTGCAGCTGATTTGAGTAAAGCAGGGCATACTGTCTTAGTTGAGCAAAGTGCCGGCTTGGGTAGTGGTTTTCCGGATGAAAGTTATGCTAAAATCGGAGCAACCATTATTGACGACAAGAAAGTATTATTTGATCGTTCTGAAATGATTATTAAGGTGAAAGAACCTTTAGCTGTGGAATATGATTTATTTCACGAAGGGCAAATCTTATTTACCTATTTGCATTTAGCACCTGAGGTTGAGCTTACTAGGGCGATGCTACAGAAAAAAGTCATTGGTATTGCTTATGAAACCATAGTAGGTCGGAATAATACATTGCCTCTCTTATCCCCTATGAGCGAAGTTGCTGGTCGAATGGCGGTGCAAATTGGTGCACAAATGCTAGAAAAACCATGGAGTGGCAAGGGAATCCTCTTAGGAGGTGTACCTGGCGTAGAATCAGCCCAAGTCGTCATTATTGGCGGTGGTATAGTGGGCACCAATGCTGCTAAAATGGCGGTCGGCATGGGTGCGCGGGTTACGATTATTGACAATTCGGGAGACCGTCTTGCTTATCTGGATGATATCTTTGGTGGTAGAGTTATGACGGTTATGTCCAATAGTTATAATATTGGAAAGTGGGTTGAAAAAGCGGATCTGTTGATTGGGGCAGTACTTATTCCAGGCGCGAAAGCTCCAAAGTTAGTGAGCGAGGAAATGGTTCAATCCATGGAAATTGGTTCTGTCATTGTTGATGTAGCCATTGACCAAGGTGGCTCTATTGCGACCATTGACAGGGTTACTACTCACAGTGATCCTACCTATATCAAGTATGGTGTAGTGCACTATTCGGTGGCTAATATGCCGGGTTCAGTGTCTCGTACATCAACTTTTGCGTTAACGAATGCGACACTACCCTATGCTATGAGAATCGCCAATAAAGGTTGGAGACAAGCTCTTAAGGATGATGCTGGGTTAGCATGCGGGCTTAATGTTTATAATGGACAGGTAACCTTTAAGGCTGTAGCGGATGATCAAAATCTACCTTATACACCGGTTGCAGAAATCCTCGCCTAAACCTAAATAAACCATCGATATCAAAGAAGATGAGGTTGACCTATTTAAGGGGCAACCTCATCTTCTTATGATCAATCGCTATTTTTCTAATACTTAATGATAGAATGAGACCGGAGGTGAAAGCGAAAATGAGCGAAGAGAATAAACTATGGCAATGCCAAATGCATAATTGTGGATATATCTATAATTCTGAAAAAGGCTGTAAAAAAAGTAAGATACCTAAGGATGTTGCTTTTGAGGAACTGCCAGATACTTGGAGATGTCCTCTATGTGGGGCTAGTAAACAAATGTTTAAACCCCAATAAACAGAAAGCAGTTGGCAGGAGCCAACTGCTTTCTGTTTGCGTCCGTCTATTCAATATATAAACCATTATGACTTACATCAGTGGAGATAACAGTGGGGAGAAATTAATGTTATAATTATTAAACAGGGCTAAGCTATGCTAGAGCGTACAAATAGAAAGGCGAAAGACTGGTATGATCGATAAGTTGTTGAACATGTTGGAAAAGTTTAATGTTAAACGGGCAATTGAGCTTCTTAATAACAATACATCAGATCTCTCTGGAGAGCTACCTGGAGAACGGCTCTATCCTATGGAAACTCTGATTTTACCAGAGTATCAGCAGGTGACAACACCACTGCAGGTTAAAGAATTTCTAAAAAGTGTTAAGCAGATACCTCTGCTTAACACTCTCGATAAGGAGCAAAAGGTATGGTATCTTTATTGGAGAGAAGAGATTCTCAAGGGTAACTACATAGATGCAGAGCTGGGCTATGTCCTTATCTTTATCTACGAACTTCTAAATTACACATTTAACGATAATGCGGCGTTTAATTTAAGTATGTTGGATCGGATTTACACGAACTATCATAACCGGCATTTTAGTTTGGGTGACTTTCTGCCACGCTGGATTTGTGATTTTTGCTATGAGCTAGAGGAGTATGACCTTGAAAGGAAGTGGACTGCTAAGATACGTTACCACGAATTATCCGCTTACGAGTCCCTTAAGCAATTTGAGAACAAACTAGAGACCGTTTCTATTACTTTTTGGAAGCAATTTATGAGATATAACAGAACGCGTTTCTTTAAAGAGAATAGAAACCTTATTTATAAAGTTTTTAAAACTTCAATTGCTTTGCTTGCACGTGAGTATCAAGCTCAAGGCCGAAATCTAATAGAAGCCTGGATACCATGCAATGAAGAAGTCGGTTATGCACGTCAATTATTTACTAATGCAGTGATAGGCCGTGAGGTTAAGACCAGACTAGAAACCAAACGATTACCGAATCTGAAAATGAGAGAAGATCTTAGTGCTTTATTTCGTCTAGCTAAAAATATTGCCAGAATTAAAGTCGGAGAAACAAGCCAATTAAACGTGGCTGAGGCTCACTTCCCAGAGGGGTTCGGATATGCGCTTCTAGAATTGTTTAGAGACAAATCTCAACCTGCACTATTTTACAGAACCCGCTTTGTAAAAGCTCATGATCAAGCGAATGTGGGCTTGGGTAGCACGATCCCAAGGCCGCCAGATCTGTTGGAACAAGACGTGGCGACGATTCCTCCCCTCGAGTTTGATTTAGAGCGAATTGATATATTGGATAAAGAAAGCAAGGAGTTAATAGAACTATTTGCGCTTAGATATGATGACGCAGAGGAAATAGTTGAAATTCTGAAAATCTCGGAGAAGGACAAAGAATCAGAGAAAGAAAAAGCATTAAATAATTGTGCAGTGTCCGTAGGTGAGAATTTTGAGGCTTTATTTGCGGAGCTAACCAGGCTGGAATGTGATTTTCTTCTCGGTTTCGAAGATCTAACAAGGGTCAGACAAGAGGGTATGAATTACCTCAAAACTCGTAGAGTTATGATGGGGGTCTTTATAACTACCCTCAACCAGAAGTCGTTGGATTGCCTAGGGGACAACCTCATTGAGCAAGAGGGAGACGTTTTAAGGTTTAATGAAGAGTTCAAGCAAGTACTTCAAAGACTTGCCGAGGAGGAGAAAGTACGTGGCAGGAAAAATTCGTAAAAAGGATTCTACAGCAATTTTAAACTCGCTATTTGGAGGAGTTGTCCCCAATAGGGGACTGGAACATATTATGGTCGGTCGCAAAGCTGAGGTCACTCAAATACTCAAAGATTTAGAAACGGTGAGGGACGGAGCCTCGGTCATTAAATTCATTATTGGGCCCTTTGGCTCAGGCAAAACGTTTCTACAAGCATTAATCCAACAAGTCGCCTTCGGCGAAAAATTTGTGGTAGGTAAGGTTGATTTTGATGCCAATCGCCGACTCTATGGTTCTGGGGGAAAGTCGGTCGCTACCTATTCAGAAATGATGAAAAATCTCTCCATCGCTACTTCTCCCGATGGAAACGCTTTGCCGATGATTTTGGACCAATGGATTAGTGACGTGCAGACCAAAACCATGCAAGAGAAAGGGTATGGGTCTGTAGCTTATGATGACCCACAATTTATTATAGATGTGGAGAACGCGATTGCTGAGGGCGCGACTAAGATGGATCGGCTTGTAGGCGGTTTCGATTTTGTTCGAGTACTGATGCAATATTTTAAGGGCTTTGTGGAAGATGACAATTTCCTTCAGCGTAGCGCACTGCGTTGGTTGCGAGGGGAATATTCGACCAAGACTGAGGCTAGAGCGGATCTGGGTGTAAGAGGTATTATTGATGACTCTAACTATTATGATTACATTAAGGTCATTGCCCAATTTGTCCGCCAAATCGGTTATTCCGGTTTAGTTGTGAATTTTGATGAGGCCATTAACCTTTATAAGATAACCCATCCGCAATCCAGGGACAAGAATTATGAGACTATTCTCAAGATATTTAACGATACTTTACAGGGTAATGTATCGGGCTTGTACATCATTTTTAGTGGCACAACTGAGTTTCTTGAAGACGAGCGTAGAGGCCTTTATAGCTATGAAGCCATCAAAAGAAGGCTGGTCTTAAACAAATTTGAAAGTAGCGACTTTAGAGATTTATCGCAACCCGTAATGAAACTCACCCCGCTCAAACAGGAAGAATTGTACCTCTTACTCCAGAACTTAGTGGAAATCCACGCTTTCCATTATGACTATGAACCGGAGGTTAGTGGTGAAGAAATTCGTTCGTTTATTATCCAGGAATATGCTAGACCAGGTGCGTTGGAAAATTTGACCGCGAGTGATATTATCCGAAATTTTATTGGTGGATTAAATATTCTGCAGCAGAATACAGGGTTTGACCGCTCCAAGATATTTGGACATCAAGAGAACTCAAAATCCCAGCCTCCTAAAAACGCGGCAGCGGGTAGGTTTAGCTCAGCTAAAATATAACAATATCTATGGGCACGACGTATCGTGCC
>Ga0209386_1000240_pt1 | contig 28258 bp, 29 predicted proteins | sample NGEPertwo_FD_184510 | JGI IMG/M metagenome (GOLD analysis project Ga0209386, IMG submission 184510) | Arctic peat soil microbial communities from the Barrow Environmental Observatory site, Barrow, Alaska, USA - NGEE Permafrost154B-two... | ecosystem: Environmental > Terrestrial > Soil > Wetlands...
AGGCCGGAAATGTTCCTAAGTTATTCAAGCAATACGGAGACACCATTGAGGATATATATGGTGACTTAGCGGATTTGCGCGCACTCTACGGAACGGAAGCCAACAGCTTCTCACCTGGGGCTATCGGCGTATTCTCCTATCTAAACAAAATTGCTTTTGGACTCAGACATTTTGCGGCACTCAACCGAAAATTCGACATCAGCTATTTGAACAAGACCGATTTGATACCACTTAGCCGAAACGCAAAAGACTTGATTTACGGAAAATGGTTCGAATAAACGAATATGTTTTATCAATCAAGGGAACCCATTTGGACGGATAATAATCCGTTCAATGGGTTAATTGTGCGACCAGCATGGGCGTAATCTAGTCAGGTGAAAGTCGCTAGTCCGCCCTAGTAGTGAGAAGGGTATAGCTAAACAGCATACTTCCAAACAAAGAAATAACCGGCCGTGGATACATATCCATGACTGACAACTATCTGAAAGTCTGTGAAAACTAGAGAAGCGCCGTATACCGAACGGTACGTACGGTGCTGTAAGAGGTAGATGAATTAATCATCTACCTCTTACTCGATTGGATTTTGAAACTTAAGATTGTAAGATTGATGCACAACTGGTTTTAAAGGATAATAACTATTAGCTCGAGACTTTACAAGTTTACTATGCCACCACACAGTGTCCAGTTTATTATATCACCTTCAGCGTAAAACTAATTTAGCTGTCCAATTACCACAAGAGAAGAAGGCATTCTTTTGGGTTTATCTTATTTAGATATCTTAAAATTAACATCATGGATATTGAACCACAGCAGGTCGCACCCCATTACTTAATATATTTTTGAACTTTTCTAATTATTGTTGCACGATGTACACCTAGCATATCTGCTATTTTACTATTGTTATGACATTGTTCATAAGCTTCCTTAATAAGTGCTTCATCTATCAATTCATAAGCATCTTTCAAAGGAATTAAATTGTTTATTTTTATTTCAATCATATTTTTAACGTTTAATGAAGACGTTTTAATATTTTCTGGTAATGACTCTGAAGTAATTAAATTTTCAGTGCTTGTAACGACTAACCTTTCAATGAGGTTTTCTAATTCACGTATATTTCCAGGCCATGAATATTGTTCAAGAAATTTAATACATTCACGACTTAGATGTTTTGTTTTTAGATATTTTGTATTATATTTTTCTAAAAAATCGCTAATTAGTATAGGAATTTCATCTTTTCTGTCTCTAAGTGACGGAACATATATTGGTATCACTGCAAGCCTGTAATAAAGATCTTCCCTAAAAGTATGTAATTTTACTTGTTCCTTTAGGTTTCTATTTGTAGCCGCAATAATACGGATATCAGCACTTTTAGGTTTAGTCCCACCGACAGAATAGTAAGTTTTGTTTTGAATTAAATCTAGTAGTTTTGTTTGCATATTAATCGGTAGATCTCCAATTTCATCTAGAAAAAGCGTGCCCTGATTTGCTTCTGTAATGAGTCCACTTTTGCCTGAAGTAAGTCCTCCCGTAAAAGAGCCTTTTTCATAACCAAACAACACTGATTCAAATAGATTTTCTGGTATAGCAGCACAATTAATTTTTATAATTGGGTACTTATTACGTATACTTGTATTATGTATTGTATTTGCCAAAACACCCTTTCCAACACCTGTTTCTCCTTCGATTAAAACAGTAGAATCTATATTAGTAATATTTTTAATTGTTTCTAGAGTTTTTTGCATTTTAATACTTGATGTAATTAAGAAATTTGGACTTTTGCGGAGCCTTTTTAGTTGCTTCTCGTACTCGTACATCATAGTTTCAGCTTCATTGAGTTTTTCTTCTAGTGTATTTATTTCAGTTATATCTTTTGAGATATTAATAACCCTAAAAATTTCACCTTTTGGGTCAAAGATAGGGTATCCGGTAACTGCTAAACATCTGCCTTGTTGGGTATCTTGTGACCTTGTAATCTCTGTTTTCTTATCAAGGACTTCTTTGGTGACAGAGTTTGTTACAACACCATTTTGCACCAAATCAAAAATATTCTTACCTATAATTTCATTCTTATTAATACCGAACTTTTGGTATATAGAAGAATTTGTACGTACAATATTACCTTTTTTATCTACTATTGTGACTAAATCATACAAAGAATCGAGCATAAAATCATTTTCATATTTCTCTTTCAAGAGTTGCGTCATAAAGTGTAATACTTTACAGAAAGTTTTGGTATCAAACGTTTTTAATATCTGATCAATATCCTGATAAGAATATAAAATCATTTCTTCGTCATAAAGAGAGATAAAAGAATAGCGCACTATACAATTATTCTCAATACTTAATGGATAAACTTCTTTTTCTAGATTAAAAATATGTTCGATTTCGATAGGTGAGCTTGCATCTTTTAATGTTATTGGTAAGTCCTCAATAAACCTTTCATTAGAATATCTTAAATATCCTTTTTGATCAAATATCCCTATTCCACCACCGTATTCATTTAGTTTGTTCTCATCTAATATCTCTTGCACAAACTTTGCAATGCTTGAGTCATCGTAGCCAAGCGATTCAATTATAAAACTCTTAGAATTAGTTGAAATTTCCCCTAACATTTATTTTATCTCCTCCCATACTGTCACATTGATGCACCTTTTGTGCATTTGAGCGACAATGTGTTTGACAGCAAATCCATAAAACTAAATTATAAACTATAAAATATTAATAAGAATTTAAACAATGATATTATTAAGAATGTGAAAATGCAAGCGCAAACGTTGTATATACTTACTCATCTTTTTTTATCCAATTTTTTTTCTGCTAGTTTATAAATTAATGATGCATTGGCATATAAATTGCTATATAAGTTATTGTATTCTAATTCAACATAAATTACAATTAAATAATTTATCCAAGGGATACGGAAACGGAAAGGAGTGATGAATCTAATCATGGTTAATGTAAACAAAAATCGAATTCAGTTAAGACTTGATGCCCTGGCCAAATATGGGATCGACGAGTGCGGAGGCTGGTCTAGGCCTAGTTACACAGAAGAATATCGTAAAGCATACGACATGGTGCGGGAGTGGATGGAAGAAGTTGGAATGACAGTACGAAGTGATTCCGCAGGAAATCTATTTGGACGACTAGAAGGAGAGGCTGAAGGATTGCCTGTTGTTGCAGCGGGCTCACATATTGACACAGTGAAGAACGGTGGAAAATTTGACGGTAATGCAGGTGTAGTTGCTGCTTTGGAAGTAATGCAGATAATCACGGAAAATCATATCCAACACAAGTATCCATTGGAGGTCATCGTATTTGTTGAAGAAGAGGGCTCCCGGTTTGGAACTGGCCTGTTTGGTAGTCGCGCAATGCTGGGAGAGATTAGCTCGGAATTTCTCAGAGAAAAAACGGATAAAGGGGGTATCACAATAGCACAGGCACTTACCAATTGGGGGCTAGATCCTGGGCGAATTGATGAAGCTAAGGTAGAAAAAGGTTACTACAAAGCTTATTTCGAACTCCATATTGAACAAGGCTCCGTTCTGGACTCCCTGGGGATACCTATCGGAATAGTGGAAGGCATTGCAGCTCCTGTTTGGCTCAAGGTGACATTGAAAGGTAGAGCAGATCATGCTGGGGCAACTCCAATGAACCTAAGACGAGATGCTTTTCTGGTGGCAGCTGAACTGGCTCTCGCCGGCGAAGGAATTGCAAATTCCATTGGCAGATCCACCGTAGTAACTGTAGGGAAAATCAGCGTAAAGCCCGGAGGTGCCAATATCGTTCCTGGGGAAGTGGAACTGTTTTTTGATGTGAGGAACATCGAGGTTAAATGGAGGACAGAGGCAATCATAAAAATCATGGACGTAGCCAAAGAAATTTGTACCCGCAGAGATGTTTCGTATGAGTTTGAGGAAGTTATGAAGGTAGATCCTTGCATCCTTCCTGACAGTATCACTTCTATAGTTGAAGAAGGGGCAAAGGAAACTGGAGCTCGGTACCATCGCATGGTCAGTGGAGCAGGTCATGATGCTCAGCTGATGGCAAAGATTACGGATGTGGGGATGATTTTTACTCCATCAATAAATGGCTTGAGTCATTGCCCGGAAGAAGATACAGACATAGAAGACATCACCATCTGTACCCAAGCTTTGTTGAACTCAATGCTGAAAGTTATATCATAGTTATAGGAAGGAGATAGTATGTTAGATTTGATTATTAAAAATGGAGAGGTAGTATCAGTTGATGCCACGTTAAAAATGGACGTAGGGATTAAGGATGGCAAAGTCATCCTTTTGGGGAAAGCGGAAGATATGCCGAAAACAGTTCGGGTCATCGATGCAACAGGCAAATATGTCATTCCAGGAGGAATTGATACACACACGCATTTTCAATTGCCTTTCATGGGAACGGCGACGAAAGACAGTTTTTTTGAAGGAACTAGAGCAGCAGCTTATGGAGGCACTACGACATGTATTGACTTTGCCATCCAGGAAAAGGGTAAGCTGCCGATGGAAGCCATTCAAGCCCGGATGGTACAGGCAAAGGACTCTGTTGTGGATTATGCTTTTCATTCCGTAATAACGGATGCTTATCCAGAAGCTATTGCAAACATTAAGGATCTCATCGAGTTTGGAGTTCCTTCCTTCAAGTGTTTTATGATCTACCGGAAGGATGGCCTGATGGCCGATGATGCAGTCGTTTTAGCGGCCATGGAGCAGACCAAGAAGTACAACGGTATCTTTGGCGCCCATGCTGAGAGTGCCGCTATGTTGGAATATAATGTGGAGAAGGCTGTGAAGGAAGGTCATCACGAAGCCATCTGGCATGCATTGACTAAGCCTCCTCTTGTGGAATCCGAAGCCATCAATCGGGCGTTATATCTGGCAGCGGCCGCAGATGCGGCTTATTACAATTTTCATACCGCATGTAAAGAGGGCGTAGAGATGATTGCCGAAGCGAGAGCTAAGGGACGGCCTGTCTATGCAGAGACTTGTACCCATTATCTGAGTATTACTAAGGATGTGTTAGAAGGGCCAGACGGCATAAACTATATCTGTAGCCCCGCTTTGAGGGATCAAGAGCACATCGATGCCTTATGGAAGGGAATACAGGATGGAACCGTTGTGACCATTGGATCAGATGAAGCTGCGTTTGATACCAAGCAGAAGATGATAGCCGGCGGTTCCTTCGAGAAGGTTCCCAATGGAATGCCTGGAGTTGAATTCCGAATGCCAATTGTCTTTAGTGAAGGTGTCAGTAAGGGTAAAATCAGCGTCAATCAATATGTGGCGGTGACCAGCACAAATGCTGCAAAAATCCATGGAATTTTCCCTCAAAAGGGTATTATATCCATTGGAAGCGATGCTGATATTGTACTGATTGATCCCAACATGGAAAAAACCATCACTCCAGACGATTTCAAGATTGACATAGACTGGAACCCATATAACGGCATGAAAGCAAAAGGCTGGCCGATAATGACAATATCTAAAGGCAAGGTGATTGTGGAGGATAACAAGTTTCTTGGAAATGCCAAGGACGGATCCTTCTTGAAGCGAAAACTATCCCCGAATGCAAACACCAATCCGGTGGTATAACACTCAAATTATAGAAGCTTCCAGGGCTTCAATCTGGGAGCTTCTCAATCAATAATAATACGAAAAAAGGAGGAATAAAATATTATGAAAAACAAATCACATGATCTTACTTCCGGATCAAAGAGAGAATCCTTTGATCCGATACCGGATGATTCTCGAATATTTGGCTTGCCAACCTATATAGGGCTTTGGATATCCTCTATGGTTGTCATACAAATCTTTATTGTCGGCCAGGCCTTCTTGCCTCCGGCGGGAGTTCTTAACGTAACCCAAGCAGTGACTTGTACGATATTATCTGGTCTGATTATTTGGCTAATGTTTTCCTTAAATTCCGTACCCGGCCATCGATATGGTATTCCCTTCGTTGTTCAAGGTAGACCTGCCTTCGGTTATAAAGGAACCCGTATAGCAGCTCTTATCAGAGTCTTGCCGGCGATATTTTGGTATGGCATTGGATCCTGGATTGGGGCACAGGCCATTGTATTCATTACCACAACCATATGGGGCTTTGGAAACGTTTGGGTTTATTTCATCTTGTTCCAGATCGTGCAAACTTTCATTGCCTTTAAAGGAATCGAGGCTATAAAGTGGTTTGACGCAGTACTCTCTATTGTTGTTTTAGCCTTTATCATTTATATCCCTTACTTAATCTTCAAGAGTGGTTCCCTTACAGTTTCGGAAGCCTGGCTGTCTGAAGGTACCTGGGGACGTCCCTTCTTTGCAGCCATTACCGCAGGAGTTGGTGTTCTGATAACGGCAGCCATCAACAATGGTGATATAGTCCGGTACTTGAAAAATGATCGGAAATCCAACAACTACATAGGGCATTTTTTCGGTATTTTTCCTATGTTCTGCGTGATGCTCCTCATCGGCGTCTTGTCCGCTGCTGCTACGGGTATCTGGGACCCTATCACTGCAATCGTATCTATAATACCCAACAAAGGGGTAGCTATAGCTATGATGATCTTCATTATAGTTGCCCAGGTAACCTCTAATCTGACCATCAACATTAAACCGCCTGCACTTTTACTGATTGATGTTTTTAATATGACTTGGGGCACAGCTTGTATCGTTGTTGGATTTTTGGGCATTGCTACCTTCCCCTGGCTCCTGCTGACTAGCTCCGGTTTCTTTGCATTCATCGGATTCTATTCAGCATTTCTTGGACCTTTGCTAGGAATCTTGTTGGCAGATTTCTACATCATAAGAAGGGGAGTCTACCTGATTGAAGAAGAATTGTATAACGAAAAACGTGCTTACAACTGGCTGGGTCTCATTATCTTGATATTTTCCGGGTGTGTTGGTATACTCTTCCTAGATATATCATGGATGATAAGCCTTCCACTTGCTATGGTGCTTTATGTATTGGCATACAAATTGATACCGAAGTACAAAAGGGAAATTGAAGACAGAGAAAAACTAATCGTAAAATAAGAAATGTTATATAAGGGGGGTTGAGAAGATCAAGACTCCCCTATATAGATATTATGAAGGTCATTGTAAGAACGAGAATTTAAGGAAGCAATCCTATCAGCAGAGGCATATTTTTTCAAAATAAAGAAAGCTGTTTTACAGAATTTGTTGTTTAAAAACGGCTTAAACTTTGGGAAAGTATGATCAAGGACACTCGTACTTAAATAGATAGAGGCTGCGTTGATGAACCAAAAAATCTCTCAAAGGAGTTAGTGACTTTAAGGAATAAATGCAGTAAAATCCATCAGGATATGGTTTGTATTCAACCATCATTACCTAACGTGTAATGGACGCATAGTCAATTGCATCAGTCTTAGTTTCCCTTAGGGTTTGAGAAATGAGTAAATTTGCTAAAAAGAACCGCATTAAATTCCATGAAGCTGTAGTGGGTTTCCTCAAAACATAATTTAAGGGTTAGAGTATAATGATCGGTTGCTTAAAATTCTATTCTTATTCCCTGATTATAATCAATGGAATTAAGAACGGATAATAGTTCTTTGAAGCCGTCTATGTTATTAGAAAACGCTAGGTCGCTAAGAATAACATAACTTGTTTCAGTTGTAATGAAACAGGCATGCTTTTACTTTGAAATATCAATTTCAATAAAGTACATGAAAAAACCTCCTTAAATATAATTTTGCACTTAATGCTTTTCACAAGAATTTCGGCTATTTAGTCTCGTAAATAAAACGTCTGACGTTAAATAACGGATTACCAATTAAGAGGAAAAACTGTATTATGAGTCTACTCATAACAGTCAAAACAATAAATTAAAGAAATAAATCCACAATGCAAGGTAATTATATATGGGTAATATCCCTTTAAAAATAAAAAGAAAGGAAAATATAATCCAATCATCTATAAATGGAGAATTAGATTATATTAGGAAATGAATGATGAATAAGACAATAGATATGGATTGGGCTAATCTAGGCTTCCAATACATCAAAACAGATTACCGTTATATTTCCTTATGGAAGGACGGGGCATGGGATAAAGGTATGCTGACCCAGGACAGTAGGCTGCATATAAGCGAAGGATCAACAGCCATACACTATGGTCAGCAATGCTTTGAAGGAATGAAAGCCTTCCGGACTAAAGATCAGAAAGTCGTACTGTTCCGACCGGAGCAGAATGCCAGACGAATGAATGGGAGTTGCCGGAGGGTCATGATGCCGGAAATGCCGGAAACACAATTTATTGCGGCGTGCATTGAAGTGGTGAGGGCTAATGCATCTTGGGTGCCGCCTTATGGGTCCGGGGCATCTCTCTATCTGAGACCTTACATGATAGGTGTCGGGGATAACATCGGAGTAAGACCGGCACAGGAATATCTTTTCGGTGTGTTTTGCATACCGGTAGGTCCCTACTTCAAGAATGGATTCCGCCCTGTTCAATTTATGGTTTCTGAGTTTGACAGAGCTGCACCCAGAGGAACTGGAGCAGCAAAAGTAGGAGGGAATTACGGTGCTAGTCTGTTGTCCCATCATATCGCGGTAGCAGCAGACTTTGCGGACTGCATCTATCTAGATCCTCTTACCCATACGAAAATAGAGGAAGCCGGTTCATCAAACTTCTTTGGGATAACGGAAGATCGAACATTTATCACGCCCAAGTCCGACTCCCTTCTTCCAAGCATTACGAAGTACTCCTTGATCCATATAGCCAAAAACTATCTTGGGATGAAGACGGTGGAAGGAGATATATATATCGATAAGCTCGATCATTTTACAGAAGCAGGAGCTTGTGGTACAGCTGCAGTCATAACCCCCATAGGCGAGATACATTATAAAGACACCATATATAGGTTTGGGGATTCTTCTAAACCCGGACCTTATACAGAGAAACTATATCAAACCCTGGTGGGGATACAGCTGGGTGAAATAGAAGCACCTGAGGACTGGCTTGTTGAGGTGAATGTCGATGTGGATTAAAATCCTCGGTCTTCAGCCAGAAACGTATCAAAAAAAAGATAATTATGAAAGTTATATGAAAAAGCAATACAATCTTCTGTAACAAGAAGCGAGTAAGGAAGAGACGCCTCGCCGTGTGTCCTGAACTGATGACGGGTCCATACTTTGCCGAAGTTAAAAATGAAAGTAGGTTTGAAAAGCCAGATTATGTAAATAGTGTCACATCCAAAGCCATAAGCCAAAATGCGAATGAACTAAATGTGCATATCATTAATTCTTGCTTTTAAAAGACTAACTATAAAAGTCAACCTTTAACGTACTAAAAGACAACAATGTTTTAATATTTATTTAAAACTTGATAATTGCATGGCAAAATGAGTACCCTTTGGGCCACTATAAAAAAATCAGTGAAAAATGATTAAGCTGATTTGGTAAAAGCCTGGTCGCTTTTTACCAGATAAAATATCACCCATACCAATTTTTTGGCAGCATGGGAAACTGCTACATTGTAAGGTTTGTCCTTTGTTCGTTTCTTTTGAAGTTAGGCGTTAAATGTTGGATTCCACTGGCAGACATACTTTGCAGCGTTGAATAAAGCGTAACGCAGGTATTTGGGACCCCTTTTGACCATCTTTGCATGTGTAGATGTCATTTGCCCAGACTGGTAGACAATGGCTCCATACTAGTGAATGCAAGGATTTTTTCTGCCAAGTCAAAGTCATTTAAATCATCAATTTCAGCGATAATCATGGCCCCCATTCGGTATAAAATTCCCGGTATGGTCATGATTGGATTGTTTAGAGAATCAACAATAGGGTTGATTTGATTTTCAACCTGGGTAATCTGCTCTTTCATCAGCTGAATAAGGTGTATGGTCTGCTGGAGTTCAATGAATTTGGCAACATTGCTTGAACCTATGGAATCTCTTGCCGCAGTTCGGATTTCAATAGGTTTTTCTTTGCCATAGTGACTTCTGTATGCATCGGAAAGAAGATTTGTTAAACGAGTCAGATGGCAGCCTGCAATGGAACACACACTTGGCAATTCAAGCATTAAGGTGTAATCATAAATATATGCAGAGTTGAAACCAGGGATTCCAACTCATGGAAAAGAATAAACATAAGGCGCGAATAAGATGTCTTCAAGCGAGCGCAATCCTGAACCAGAGAAAAACGGTATCGGCTGAGTGATTTTAATTCGCGGATGTGATAAGAATATGTGAGTAGGGCTTTAAGTTTTCTGACCTTAACATAGTTATAATAGAGTGGGCATCGACCTTATCCATTTTAGTCTTTCTAAAGCTTAGACTTTTTCTGTAAAGACTGGTATGCAACGGATTAATGACATGGGTGGCAAAACCTTTGTTAATTAAGAACTCTAAGAGATTATCGCTGTAGTGACCGGTAGCTTCAAGCCCTACCTTTACTTTTGACAAATCTTCAGAGCAATAGATGGCTTTAGAATAAAGCTCATCAAAACCTGATTGGTTGTTTAAAATGGTGAATCCATCAAAGAGGATTTCGCCATCAGAATTCACGATAAGACAATTGTGTTTATTCTTAGAAACATAAATAAGTGTCCTGATATAATTAAGTTGTAACACCCTGGTATAGTTTGGTAAAATAAAACTATGAAAAGGAGATGTTACAAATGTCAAACAATCAATACAAGCCTGAGCTCAAAGAACAAGTTCTCCGTCTCTATCTGGAAGGGCGGACGAAGAAAAGCCTTACTGAAGAATTCAATCTTGGACAAGGTACACTATCTTACTGGTTACAACAGCGACGCAAAGAATGCCAAACGAATCCACAAATACAGGAAGAGAACGCCTCATATGAGGAAGTCAAAAAACTCCGAAAGGAACTTGCCGAAGCACAAAAGGAAAATGCATTCTTAAAAAAAGCGGCGGCATTCTTTGCGAAGGAAATCAATTAGCGCAGTACCAGTTCATCCAGAAATGTAATAAGGAATTTGGTTCGAGATGGCTTCTCCGAAGATTTAACATCTATCCGACTGCTTATTACAATTACTTGAAAGACAGGAAACATGAATATCGTGAAGAAAAATCACGTGTCCAGCGTAAAATCGTTGAGATTTATCATAGCAACGATGGTGTTCCTGGCTATCGAAGGATGTGTGATTATCTGGAGCAAGACAAAATTATTTATTTCTGCATGTCAGAACTTCAAAGTGGAAGTTCCAAATAAAATATGGTGAACAGATTTTACTTATCTACCACAGAAAAACGGGACAATGCGTTATAACTGTACAATTATTGATTTATATGACCGCTCTGCAGTTGCAACACTTGATGGTAATCATATCACTGCAGAACTAGCAATAGTAGCACTCACAATTGCTTTAGAACGACATAAGCCGAATAAGGGACTAATTCTTCATAGCGATCAGGGAAGCCAATTTACATCAAAGCTGTTCAACAACTTCTGTGAGAAAAACTATATTCAGCAAAGCATGAGCCGTGCTGGATGTCCTTATGACAATGCGTCAATGGAGCGTTTTTATAATACGCTTAAACATGAATATTTTAACCTGTATTCCTTTAACTCGGCTGACGAGCTGGATCAAGGAATTTATGAATTCATTTACATGAAGTACAACCACGTAAGACCCCATTCTTATAACGGAGGGCGTACACCTTATGCAGCTCGTTATGCTGCGTAAGGGATTCTATACACAGGTGTTACAATTTAGCTTGACCAGGACATATAAAGTAAAAATACAGAAGAGGTGAAAGAAATGAATAAAAATATTAATGACCCAAATTTAGTAACCATGGTAGATAGAACATGTCGAATTATGGATGCTATCTATAATTCGGAAAACCCCATGGGTATTTCATATCTAGCGAATCTGCTTGATTTGCCAAAGGCTACCGTATTTAGGATTTTAAATACAATGGCATTATGGGGTTATGTTGAACAAGATGCAAAATCGGAAAAATATCGATTGGGTGCAACTTTCATCAAGATGGGAGAAAATGCAAGGCGAGCAATAACAGTTGCAGAAATAGCCAAACCATATATGAGTGAACTAGCGGAAAGCTATGGAGAAACTGCATATTTATGTAAATTGTATGACAATCAGGCATTGATTATTGAGACTGTTGATGGGGAAGAGAGTGCACTCTATTCGATGGTTGATCCAGTAATTCCACTGTATTGTTCTGCACTAGGAAGGATATTTCTTACTCAGTATTCTGAAGAAGAACTAGAAAAATATTTTTCGGTAACAAATCTTAAACCTAGAACTATAAGCACAGCGAATACGAAAGAACGAGTATTTACAGAAATTGAAAAGATAAAACAGGAGCAAATCTCATTTGATTGTGAGGAATATGAATACGGGATGACCTGCATTGCTGGGCCAATTTATGATAAAGAAGGAACAATAATTGCATCACTTAGTGTCTCGGGACCAACAACAAGAATTAGGCATAAAGGGGTCGAAGAAGTTACAGAAAGAATTAAAATCATTTGTGAGACTGTAAGTAATAAAATAAAATATAGATAAGGTACTGCAAAAGACATATACCGTTGACTTTCTTTCAAAGAAGAGGGCAGACAATAATGGGGATGTCCCCCAATATTATGTACATGACAGCCACCCAGCGATAATTTCCAAGGATTTGTGGGAGGCCGTCCAACTTGAAAGAAAAAGAAGAAGAGAATATCATGAAAAGCATCATATAAAAAGATTCGATTGCTCAAATTATCTAAATCCCTTTGAAGGAAGAGTAATTTGCGGTAAATGTGGTCATGCCTTTGGAAGGAAAACCTGGAATTCAACAGATTACCGCTTAAAAAGAGTTGTTTGGCAGTGCCTAGCAAATATGAAGTAAAAGGAAAGATTGGATGTATTGCAAAGCATATTGATGAAGCGCCTTTATATGAGGCAATTATCAAAGCTATAAATTCAATAATAGAAAGAAAGCAGGAATATATGAAAAAATGGGAGCAGCAGAGCAAAAGTGAAAATGCCCTAATCTGTGAAATAGCAAAGAGATTTATTCTGATTTTTAAGGATATTTCTTTAATAGTAAAAGTGGATCCTGAATTAATATTTAAGACAATTGAGAACTTAACCATTTATGATAAAGGATTAATTGTAGTGAAGTTACTCGACGGTAGTATAATATAGTGATTGATTATAGTAATGAATATAAAATATCTCAAAGCAAACCATAATAATGCCAATTTGTAGTAATGCAACGTGGTTTTTTTTATTTGTACTGTTTATAGTACCGGTAATTGTGATATTATAAATATGTTGAGAATATGAAAAATATTTCAAATATATATATACTAGATAGGGGAAGCTAATGTTCAAAAAGTTGTCTGTAGTTATTTTGATAAGTAGCTGAATTATTAGGTGAAGCAGCAAATGATGAAGAAAGAATAACCCATCAAATTTGGGAAAACCTAAAATGCGATACCTACATGGACTGGGTTAAGGATACGATTAAAATACATAAGAAGTATGGTCTTCGTAAAGAAGGTTTTAACGCGCTGATCAATAATGCAAAGTATTGTGAAGGGGTAGAAGAATTCTTTGAAATTTAGAACGAAAAAAGTATATCCCAGTACTGATTTCAGGTGGTTTTCAAAATTTTAATGATAGAACACATAGAGAGTTGAAAATTGATCATTCCTTTGCAGTGTTGATATAAAATAGTTAAAAAAAACTAAGGAGCGTAAGTTTATGAATGAATTACTATATATCTTCAATTCAGAAATATATAAAGAAGTCTTAGAAGATGGTGAAACCTATTTACCGAAAGTGGATGCCTTAAAAAGAACTGAAATCCCCAAGGAAACAGAATTGGACGAGTTTCAGTACTACATTCATGAAGTTGGGTATTGGTTATTTCAATTAGATCGACAACTTTTTGAATTAAATTTTTCAATAAAATTTCTTAGAAATTTCGATTATAGTAAATTTAATAATAATTGTAGGCCAAATAGAATTGATCACTTAGACTATACAATAGCTAATTTTTACATACGTTATGCAAGTGTAAAAGATAAATGTCTACAATTGATAAATACGACGTTTCATATTGGAATTCACGAGAAGGATGTAAATGAAAAGGTAATAATAAACAATTTGCATGTCAACAGATCAATAGTAGCACCAAAGTACAAACATATTAGCAAACTGATAGAAGACGACTTGAAAATTAGGAATAGTATTATACATAAAAATATGTACACCGATTTGCAAATTCACAAACTTCGTTTTTTTTATGCGTCTGAGAATAGTGACGCCTCAAAGGAATTGAAGCTTTATAGAAGAGCAAAGCTGAACGAATATATAGATCAGTCAGAAGACAGGTTCAATATAAAATTTAAGCTGCTTGTGCCTGCAATAGATGAGTATCTTGATACATTATCTATTATTTACAAAAGGGAAAAAAAAGAGTTTATAAAAATGGGTTTCGGGGAAAAAATATAAATATGTAGTCCATTGGCAAAGTAGAAGTCTACAAAACTTACCTTTACCAGTTATAAAATCAACTAAATAATCTGGTAATATGGTAATTTTCAAAATAAGGACAATTACGGTAAAAAAAATTATAATTACTAAAGACTAGGTGGTCTATCTGATAACCTCATTCAAAGTTTAATATCATATTCTCATAAATGATTAAAAGATAGTGGCTGATATGGTAGAATATTTATCTAACATGCTAAAGCTCAAAAGACGAAAGAGCAAATTTATATGAAACAGGAGAAAATATGAAACAATTTGAGACATCTAGATTGGTTACAGGCCAGGATATAAATCATCATGATACGCTTTTTGCAGGTAGGATGGCGGAGTGGTTTGCAGAAGCAACCTTTATGGGAGCATCTGATTTTTATGGCAAATACGGTGAAGCCGAGCATCTTGTCGCAGTTGAAATCCATTCCATGAAATACCTGGGTCCGTCATTCAATGGCGATATGATAAGATTTATATCAATGGGAGTCAAGGCTGGAAAAACCAGCCTGACAGTATACACAAAAGCATTGAGAAATGATACTGATACCAAGGTTGCTGAGGGTTTGGTTACGTTTGTTTGCGTAGATGGAGACAAGCAAAAGATACCCCATAATATCGTATTTGATAAACCTGAAACAGAAGAGGAAAAGGATATTATGGAAAAGTTTAGAAAAATAATGGCCTAGTGATATCCAAGAACTGCAATAAAATATTTTGTGCTTTAATAAAAAAATGATATGTTCGAACAAAAATATGGAATTATTAAATATTTGACTACTTGCTATAATTACAAATAGAATGAATTAAATAATTCATGTTGAGGGGGTACACAATTACGCAAAATACATATTGACGCGTATTAGTATCCTGTAATTGTGCAGACACACATTGAGTGTGTTTGCCTGATAGAGAAGAAATAGGATATATTGTTCGCTTTCCGCATGTGTCGGCCATTTTTCTTCACTTTCAAAATCCCATGCAAAAAACAATTTATGTATTACCTTTTTCATTTTGCGATCCCTCCTACTATTACTTCTCCATTGGCAATCAATTCTCGTAAACGTCTAACTTCATTTTCTACAGCATCTTTCCCATCTGCAGTAATGATATACACTTTTTTTCTGCTGTTTTTCTCTCCGGGGAGCACTTCTATCCAATATTTTTCAAGCAGCGTATTTATTGCACCGTATAATGTCCCTGCTGCAAGTTTCACTCTGCGGTTGCTTAACTGCTCAATATTTTGCATAATGCCATAGCCATGCAAAGGTTCATAAAGGGACAGAAGAATATAATAAACTGCTTCGGTCAAAATAACGTTTTCGTTTGTGTTTCCCATTTTTTACCTCCTTAATTATTTCTATTGCCGCTATAACGGTTGACGATATAATTAATATAACGGCAACCGTTATATTTGTCAAGGATTTTCATAAATGAATTGTTGTTAATTAGCGATAATCTACATATTGACATTATCGCTAATTAACAACACGTAAAACTAACGTGACTTGACATGGAAGGCAATAAGTGATAGCATAAAACAATATTGTAGGGGGATTCATATGAGTTGAGAAGGTAAAATCTGACCCTTTGAACTTGTCAGGTTACACTGGCGTAGGGAAGCAATCCATTATCAAGATTAATGAAAAAATGCTTTCCTTACAAAAGGAGAACACTTTTTTTAAATTAAAAACTGAATATGTTGCGGGGGGACTCATATGAGTTGAGAAGGTAAAACCTGACCCTTTGAACCTGTTAGCTAATACTGACGTAGGGAAGCAAAATCGATAAAAAGATGCCTGCCGAATTCAGCAGATATCTTTTTGTTATTTTTTGTTATTTAGAAGAAAGATTAGAAGTGAAAGGAAGAATATGAAATGATTAATAAAGAAGACGTTCAAAACCAGATAATCCAAGCAGTTGAAACTGTAAGACGGACGAATCCTATGGCAGGGTCAATCACCAACAGTGTAACAATCAATTTTGTGGCTAATGCACAGCTTGCCGTTGGTGGAGCCGCTGCTATGGTTTATCTGCCCGATGAGGGTGAATTTTTGGCAAAAGCCGGTGGAGCCACATACATAAACGTTGGTACACTTCTGCCGATTTATGAGCAAACTTTACCTCACATAGTAAAAGTTTTGCACGATACTGGAAAGCCCTGGGTTCTGGATCCAGTCGCAGTCGGAATTGGTTCGCTTAGAACTCAGCTGTTGCTACAGTTTAAAGAGTATAAACCCAATGTGATAAGAGGGAATGCTTCGGAAATTATTGCATTGGCTGGACTGTGGGGTTTGGATGGTGGTACGGATATATCCAATGTCCGTGGTGTTGATTCTACGGATTCGGTAAGCGCCGCAAAGGCTGCGGCTGTCGCGCTGACCAAGTGGACAGGCGGGGCTGTTGCTGTATCGGGCAAAACGGATTTAATAACCGACGGTTACGTTATAGCCTTCTCTCATGGAGGGTCGCACTTTATGGAGAAAATTACCGGGTCAGGCTGTTCATTGGGTGGAGTCGTCGCGGTCTATGCAACGGCCGCATCGCCTTTTATTGCAGCGCTTACTGCTACTGCGGTGTACAATTTAGCGGGAAACCGCGCAGAAAATAAGGCGGACGGTCCTGGAAGTTTTCAGATTCAGTTCCTTGATGAACTGTATAAAGCAACTGCAGTTGATATAGCTGGCAATCCATTTGAAATTGAGGAGGTTTAATCCATGAATACACTTATTGCAGTAGCTATCGCACCTTACGGCGTAGGTGATGAACTTGCACCTGAAATAGCCGAAGTTGTGAAAGTCGATAAAGTCAACGATATTTTGGGAGGAGAAAATGAGCATCAGAAAAAACTTTGATATTTCAGCATATTTGGTCGTGGGTCCTGAGAATACGAAAGGTCGGCCTGTTGCGACAATCATTAAAGATGCGGTTGAAGCCGGGTTTACATGTGTGCAGATCCGTTCAAAGGTTGCCTCTGCCTATGAATTGATTCAGTTGACCCGCCAAGCCTCCGATGCAATCGCGCAAGCTAACAAGTCGGATGAAGTCGTGCTTCTTGTAAACGACCGACTTGACGTTATATTGGCTGCAAGAAAAGAAGGAATAAAAGTTGATGGAATCCACGTCGGACAATCGGATATTCCAGTGAACGTCTGCAGGGAATACTTGGGCGAAGATTCAATCATTGGCTTATCAGCCAGAACGCATGAATTATTCGAGTATATCAGAACAGTGGATGTTTCTCAGATTGACTATTTTGGTGCCGGACCGCTGCATGAAACACTGACCAAACCGGATTGTGGGCTCGATTTGAATGGGAAAGTGGTCACCAAAAGTTTTGCCGATATTTCTAAGCTTTCTAAACTCAGCCCGATTCCAATCGTTGTCGGTGGCGGAGTTAAGCTTGTCGATATACCACAGCTGGCACAAACCGGAGTTGGCGGGTTTTTCGTCGTATCCGCTGTGTCTGATGCTTATGATCCAAAGTTGGCAGCTGCTGAGCTTGTCAATGCCTGGAAGCTCTATAAGCCCAATCAAATCGGCAAATAAGCTGAAAAACTATCATATTTACACATTGGAAGGAGCAAGATGGTATTTGATGATTTATGGAGTAATCTTTGACATAGATGGTACCATACTGGATTCCATGTCAATCTGGGATAAAGCAGCTGAAATGTTTTTAAACAGTATGGGTATAGAGGCAGAAAATGGTCTTGGTAAAATCATGTTTTCCATGACTATGACAAATGGGGCTGAATTTTTAAAGGACAGATACCTTCTGGATATGGACGTAGATGCAATTATAGCAGGAATTAATCACACAATTGAAGATTTTTATTATTATCAGGTCCAATTAAAGGAAGGTGTGGAACAGTTCTTAAAAGACATGAAGCAGACTGGCATTAAAATGGTGGCGGCTACATCCAGTGACAGGCAGGTTGTGGAAAGAACGCTGAAAAGACTTAATGTCATGAGTTTTTTTGAGAGGATATTTACATGTACGGAAATAGGTGTTGGCAAAGTAAAGCCGGATATCTATCTCGCAGCTGCTGAGTATATGGGAACGCCTCCAAAGGATATATGGGTTTTTGAAGATGCACTCTATGCAATTCAGACGGCAAAAAATGCTGGCTTTAGGACAGTCGGTGTATTTGATGCTTCCAGCATAGTGAATTTGGAGGAGATTAAGAGAATCAGTGACATCTATTTGAAAAAGCTAGACAATTTTAATATTTTTTTTAAAAAAGCATCTTTATAAAAGATGCTTTCAGCGGCAAATTGGGGGCACCACCTTCTGCCGATATATAATATTAATGCTAAAAAAGCTGTGTATACAGCGAAATGGAGGAAAAGATGAATACAGCATTAACAATTGCAGGAAGTGATTCCTGTGGGGGCGCCGGCATCCAGGCAGATATTAAGACAATGACCGCAAATGGCGTATATGCCATGAGTGTGATTACTGCACTTACTGCACAGAATACAACCGGCGTTACGGATATTATGGAGATTACTCCAGAATTTTTAGGCAAACAGTTGGACAGTATTTTTACTGATATCTATCCGGATGCAGTTAAGATTGGCATGGTTTCATCATCTGAGCTGATTGAAACCATATCAGAAAAACTGAAGTTTTATAATGCAAAAAACATTGTTGTGGATCCGGTAATGGTTTCCACTAGTGGTTCAAAGCTCCTTCAGGATGATGCAGTGGAAACATTGAAAAACTGCATATTCCATCAGGCTATATTATTGACACCAAATATTCCGGAAGCTTCTATCTTATCAGGAATTTCTATTGTAAATGAAGCGGATATGATCAAAGCTGCAGGAGTCATCAGTGAGGAATACGAATGTGCTGTTCTTTGCAAGGGTGGACATGGCATAAATGATGCCAATGATTTATTATACTATAATCATAAGTACCGTTGGTTCATAGGGGAGAGAATTGACAATAGAAATACTCATGGAACTGGGTGTACTTTATCCAGTGCCATCACTTCAGGACTTGCCAAAGGTATGGATTTGGAAACATCAATCCAACTAGCGAAGGAATATGTATCAGGCGCATTAAATGCTATGCTTGATTTGGGAAAAGGAAACGGACCGCTTAACCACGTATGGAACATCCATAAGGAGGAGAAATAACAATGAGGGAATATGCAACGCAGATGGAAGCTGCAAGAAAAGGAATTATTACAGAGGAACTGAAAAAAGTAGCCGCAAAAGAGCTGATGACGGTTGAGGAATTGATGCCGTTAGTTGCGGCTGGTAAAGTGGTAATATGCGCAAATAAAAAACATAAATGCATCGACCCGCAGGGAGTTGGCTCGATGCTGAAGACAAAGATAAATGTAAATCTAGGGGTATCAAGAGATTGCAAGGATTATGATATCGAAATGAAAAAAGTCATGGAAGCCGTAAAAATGGGAGCACATGCAATCATGGATTTATCTTCACACGGAAATACAATTCCATTCCGTAGGAAGCTTACATCCGAATGTGCCGCTATGATAGGGACAGTACCGGTATATGATGCAGTTATTCATTACCAGAAAGACTTAGCGACCCTTACCGCAAAAGATTTTATTGATGTGGTAAGACTTCATGCTGAGGATGGAGTTGATTTTGTTACTTTGCACTGTGGTATGACAAGAAAAACCATAGAGCAGATTAAAAAGCACAAAAGAAAAACGAACATTGTATCAAGGGGTGGCTCCCTAGTGTTTGCATGGATGAGCATGACAGGCGAAGAGAATCCTTTTTATGAATATTATGATGAAATTCTTGATATATGCCGTGAGTATGATGTGACAATATCATTAGGAGACGCCTGTAGGCCGGGATGCCTTGCAGATGCTTCAGATGTGTGCCAGATTGAGGAACTTGTAAGGCTCGGGGAACTTACCAAAAGGGCTTGGGAAAAAGATGTCCAGGTAATTGTGGAGGGACCCGGGCATATGCCGATTGACCAGATTGCTGCAAATATGAAAATTCAGCAGACCATCTGTAATGGAGCACCATTTTATGTTTTAGGACCATTGGTAACGGATATAGCGCCTGGATACGACCATATAACAGCGGCAATCGGAGGCGCCATTGCAGCCTCAGCCGGTGCAGCCTTTTTATGCTATGTGACCCCTGCAGAACACCTGGCACTGCCGAATTTAGAGGATGTTAAGCAGGGCATCATTGCCTCAAAGATTGCTGCTCATGCAGGAGACATTGCCAAAGGTGTAAGGGGAGCAAGGGAGATTGATGACAGAATGGCGGATGCAAGAAGAACGCTTGACTGGGAAGCACAGTGGGAGTGTGCGATAGACCCGGAAACGGCGAAATCAATTCGCGCTGACAGGAAGCCCGAGAATGAAGATTCCTGTTCCATGTGTGGAAAGTTTTGCGCAATTAGAAGTATGAATAAAGCACTTGCAGGAGAGCATATTGATATTTTATAGTCACGAATTTGATTACATACAAAATATTAATGAGAAAGTAATGGTATTTGACGATAAATTGACCATTAAGTTTGAATCCAGCGTTGAGGTAGATATTGAGATAAGTCTTAAAATTGGTCGTCACTTGAGGCTTAACATCCTTGAGCGGCGGTTTTGATTTATGTATTAATAAGTTTATAATACATGTGTTTGAAAGAAAAAAAATAAAAAACTTAGTGAATAAAACAAAAACGATTTATATTCCGGCGTTGTTACTTAGGATGCCAGATTTAAGGTATTTCTGACTTAATTGCTTCTTTCATTCCTGATAATATATCGGTGCAATGCACCATTTCAGGAAAAACTAGAATTAATAGGAATTTTAATCAGTTTTCTACCAATACAAAATATAGGATGAAAAGTGAAGATGTGTATGAAATTATATTATTTTTGGATAAGTTAAAGTGAATGGTTTGTTGTTTTCATTACGATTCCAGGGATTTCATTAATATTATTATTTTTTTAAAATAGTAATTTATTTGCAAGAAAAAAGTGCAATCTAGAGTTATGCCCTAGAATTGCACACGTTGCAAAGCCGAACTTTTTATTTGGAAAAATAGTATTTGTATTAAGTTACAATATTGTTTAAAAAGTATTCATGTACTTGTAAATTTGAGGTTAGTTCAGGATGAAACGAGGTGACAAACATGTTATTTTGCCTAGCGGCTATAATATTATTATCAATCGTTGCCAATACCTCGACTTCTTTGGATACTTTCTCTATATAAGGTGCCCTTATAAAGGTCATTGGAATTTCTCCAACATCCTTGAAATAACTATTTGTATTAAAACTCCCGATTTGACGACCATAGGCATTTCTACGAGCTACAATATCCATTGAAGCTAAATAGGTTTTGGTATTATTTGAAATATATTTTGCTAATAATATGAGACCAGCACAAGTTCCAAAAACTGGTAACCCATTTAAAATCTGATGTTGCATTGTTTCAAACATATCAAGTTCATAAAGTAGCTTGCCAATAACGGTGCTTTCGCCACCAGGTAAAATCAATCCGTCAATACTGTTATTTGTTAAATCTGACTTTTTTCTTATTTCAAAACAATCAATATTTAAACGATTTAGAGATATAATGTGCTCTGCGAAAGCGCCTTGCACAGCTAAAATTCCAATTTTTTTATGCATTATATACCTCTTTGTGCCATGAGTAATTCAATTTCTTGTTCATTAATGCCTATCATTGCTTCGCCTAAATCCTCAGACAACTCTGCAATTAGTTTGGAATCATTATAGTTTGTAACTGCCTTCACGATTGCAAGCGCTCTTTTGGCTGGATCTCCTGATTTGAAAATACCTGAGCCTACAAATACACCTTCGGCACCAAGTTGCATAAGTAAAGCAGCATCAGCAGGTGTTGCAATTCCACCAGCGGCAAAATTAACTACTGGAAGCCTCCCATTTTCGTTAACGAATTTTATTAGTTCATATGGTACTTGCAGATTTTTAGCTGCATTAAAAAGCTCATCATCTCGCATATTATGAAGCTCACGTATTTGTTGACTAATAAGCCTCATATGGCGAACAGCTTGAACAACGTCACCAGTACCTGGTTCACCTTTTGTTCTTATCATTGAAGCGCCTTCACTTATTCTTCTTAAAGCTTCTCCTAAGTCTTTAGCACCACATACAAAGGGAACTTCAAATTTAGTTTTATTAATATGATATGTCTCGTCTGCTGGAGAAAGCACTTCGCTTTCATCAATATAGTCAATTTCAATTGCCTCTAATATTTGGGCTTCGGCAAAGTGTCCTATTCGAACTTTAGCCATTACTGGGATAGACACGGCCGCTTGTATGCTCTTGATCATTTTCGGATCGCTCATTCTTGAAACGCCGCCTGCAGTGCGAATATCAGCAGGAATTCTTTCTAAAGCCATAACGGCGCAAGCGCCAGCTTCTTCTGCTATTCTTGCTTGTTCAGGAGTTGTTACGTCCATGATAACTCCACCCTTAAGCATCTGTGCTAAATTTTTGTTTAATTCATATCGATTGTTCATTAGTATACTCTCCTTTGTATTGACAAAATTATTTAATGTGATATTATCGTAACATCCAACTGATAGTATTGAAAGTATCAAAAAGTGTAAATTTAATGGTATCAGTTATATTGAAAGAGGTAATATATGGATGCATTGACATTTACATTTAAGCAAGATGGTAATATTCCACTTTACCACCAGCTATATGAATTTATTAAAATGGAAATTCAAATGGGAAGAATTTCGCATAATGAAAAACTTCCATCAAAGAGAAAACTTTCAGCACATTTGAATATTAGCCAAAATACTATACAGACTGCATACTCTCAGTTGATAGAAGAGGGATATATTATATCTATTGAAAAAAGTGGATTTTATGTCAGTAAAATTGAAAATATTGTAAAACTAGAGGATATCAAAGAAATTAATCCAAATGATTACAAATCCCCAGAATATGATGTGAAATATGATTTTTCTTATGATGGTATTGATGCAGAATCCTTTCCGTTTTCAATTTGGGGAAGGCTTACTAAGGAAGTCATCAATGAGTATGATAAAGAAATGCTTAAAATTGAAAATTCACAGGGCAATATATGGTTACGTAGAAGTATTGTAAAGTACCTTTATCATTCAAGAGGAGTGAATTGTGATCCAAACCAAATTATAATAAGCGCAGGAATTGAATTTTTAGTTCAGATATTAATTCAAATGTTGGATAAGAATAATGTTTACGGTATAGAAAATCCAGGATATGAAAGGCTGAATTTATTGTTTAAAAGTAATCAGGCACATTTTAATGGAATTAAGATAGATAACAAGGGTATGATATTAGAGGAAATTATAAAAAGTAAGTCTAACATTATATGCGTAACCCCATCTCACCAGTTCCCTTCAGGTGGCATCATGCCTATTAACAGAAGAATGCAGCTTATAAATTGGGCGGATGAAAGGCCTGATCGTTACATAATCGAAGATGATTACGATAGCGAATTTAAGTATAGTGGTAAGCCAATACCTGCACTGCAAGGCTTAGATAGGAATGGGAAAGTCATATATATGGGAGCTTTTTCAAAATCCCTTGCACCTTCTATTAGAGTAAGTTATATGGTTTTGCCAAAGCAGTTGATGAATAATTATTCGGAAAAGCTTGCTTATCTTATTTGTCCTGTTCCTTCCTTTGAACAAAACGTACTTCATAGGTTTATTCGAGATGGATATTTTGAAAGACATTTGAATAAAATGCGGAATTTATACAAAAAGAAAAGGGAAACATTGGTGGAAGAAATTAATAAAATGAATTGTAATGTTGAGGTAATTGGTGCAGATGCAGGATTGCATTTACTTTTAAAAATTAATAATGGTATGGCTGAAAGAGAACTAGTATCGTCCGCATTAAAGCAAGGGGTAAGGGTGAATGGAATTTCAAAGTTTTATTTTGAAGAAAATTGCGTTGACAATGCAGCAATTATACTGCTTGGATATGCAACAATGACAAAAGTAGAAATAATAGAAGCTGTTAGACTTTTACAAATAGCATGGATTTAGAAAATTCTAAATATAATGCTGTAAGTTTATGAGAACCAGAGGTATTTAAAACTGAAGCAGTAACAGTGGGGAATCTCCAGTTTTATTTTTCCCATTCTAACTTGACGCGATCCATTGTTTATTTAAGTTTGAAAGAAACAGTATAATGGGATAAAATATTATTAACTTAATATTATGTAAGGGGAGCTTGTGAGGCAGGCTGAGAAGAAGTAAACAAACTTCGACCCAGATAACCTGATTTGGATAATGCCAACGGAGGGAATACAATTGATAGTATGTTTATCAATACCGATACCTTTTTGATTTTTTCAAATGGGCATCGGTATTTTTTATTGCTTACAGCAGGAAGGGAAAAAATGTATTCAACACAGATGGATGCTGCTAAAAAAGGCATCATTACAAAAGAAATTAAAGCAGTGGCAAAGTATGAGCAATTTCCAGTTTAAAAACTGGTGGAGTTAGTGGCAAAAAGTCATGTGATTATTCCAGCTGATAAAAACCATAAATGTCTTACGCCTTATGGTATAGGGAATAAACTAAAGACGAAAATTAATGTTAATCTAGGGACATCTAAAGATTGCCTTGATATGGAAATTGAACTGTCAAAGGTAAAGGCTGCGGTTGATATGGGAGCAGAGTTAATTATGGATTTAAGCTCATTTGGAGATGCGCAGGCATTTAGAAAAAAACTTACTTCGGAATGCCCAGCGATTATCGGTACAGTACCAATTTATGATGCTGTCGTATATTACAATAAAGATTTGGAAACAATCACAGCAAGGGAATGGATTGACATTGTTAAAATGCATGCGGGTGATGGCGTTTATTTTATGACAATTCATTGCGGTATTAATAAAACAACTATTTCTCAGATTGAAGAACTTGTTGTCCTTGGAGAAATGCAAGGGGGCACCATTTTATGTGTTAGGTCTATTAGTAACGGATGTCACGCCAGGTTACTATCATATAACCGCTGCAATTCGAGGTGCCAAAGACTGGTACTTCAAAATGAGTGAAGCTCACAGAAATTTAGACTGGGAAAAACAATTCGAATTAGCAAATAACCTAGGATCTTTGCAATTCATTAACCCTGACATAATACAAATACCATCTGCACCTGCATTAATAGCTTTTTGAGCATTTGCAGGTGAAATCCCACCAATAGCATAAACAGGAATATTTACCCGATTACAGACTGATGATAAAAAGCTTAAACCTCTTGGTGGAATGTCTTTTTTACAATCAGTAGCAAATATATGCCCTACTGTAATATAAGTTGCACCTAAATTAACAGCTTCCATTGCTTCACTTACTGAATGAATAGATACTCCAACTTCATCAAATTCTTTGTAAATTTCTGGATTAGATTTTAAAACATGTAAAGGCAGATGGATTTTTTTACAATTAAGTTCTCTTGCTACTTTATAATAAGTATGTAATATAAACTCTGTATTATTTTTTCCACATATTCTGATTACCTTAGCTGCTAAATCCTTATAATCATTTTCAGATAAATCTTTTTCTCTAAGTACAATACTTACATACTTAACCGCTGTATTTTTTCCATTCAATGTACATATGTTTTGTATCTGAGTTAAAAAGTCATTATTGCAAAGATGACGATTGGTAATTGCCAAGATTTTATACATATATATAATCACTCATAACTGATTGAAGACCATGACTTGCAATTACATCAGATATTTCTGATACTGTACGTGGGTCCGAAATTTCAAATTGTTCATCACCTTTAGCCTCTTCTTTATCACTATGACTGCCTATTCCAACTGAGACTCCAGCTGAAATTTTAGTTGCTGCAAGTCCAATTACATTATCACGAAAACCAGCACGTTCACGAGTTGATATAGTAATGTTTGCAAAAGGAATAAATATTCTATATGCAGTAATTATCTGTAGAAGCTGCTTCTCATGTACATCTTTTGGATTAATCTTATCATTATTGATTATTGGACGTAACCTTGGACACGAAAGAGCAATTTCAGCATGTGGATACTTACGTTGAAGAAGGTGTGCATGAAGTCCTGTTGCAAAAGCATCCTTGCGAAAATCATCCAATCCGAGCAGTGCAGCAAATCCAACGCCTCTCATCCCACCTTTTAATGCTCTTTCCTGTGCGTTAAAACGATAAGGGAAAACACGTTTGTGTCCCTCTAAATGTAATGTTTCATATTTATCTGAATTATAAGTTTCCTGGAATACAGTAACAAAATCTGCACCACATTTATGTACGTATGCATATTCATCTGAGTTCATTGGATATACTTCAAGACCAACTACCTTAAAATATTTTCTGGCTATTTTGCAGGCTTCACCAATATAAGAAACATCAGACATACTACGACTTTCACCTGTAAGAATTAATATTTCTTGTAGTCCAGTTTTAGCAATACATTGCATTTCTTTTTCTATTTCCTCTGCATTAAGTCTCGCACGCTTAATTTTATTATAGCAATTAAAACCACAATAAATACAATAGTTTTCACAATAATTAGCAATATAAAGTGGCGTAAACATATAAACTGAATTACCAAAATGCTTACGTGTTTCTAATTTAGCACGCTTAGCCATTTCCTCAAGAAAGGGAAACGCTGCAGGCGATAATAAAGCTGCAAAATCTTCAATATATAATACATCTTTCTTAAGAGCCATAAGCACAGCACGCTCTGTATATTTTTCAGAATCATATGCTTCCATTTTTGAGATAACCTGATCCATAACATTAGATTCAATCACCTCCATACCTTCCATATATTTCATATGATCAACACGTTGTTCCATTCAAATCCCCTTCCTCTCTATATTATAAATTACTCTTTAATAAATCCAGTTAATGGTGATGAAGCTGAAGCACCGTTATAAAGTACACTTCCAAGCCCTGAAAGATATGCGCCTCTTCCTGCTTCTATTGCCTTCTTAAAAGCATCCGCCATAGCTGGAATATTACCTGCTGTAGCAATTGCAGTATTAGCCATAATAGCAGCAACTCCCATTTCCATAGCTTCACAAGCATGAGAAGGTCGTCCAATTCCTGCATCTACAATAATTGGGAGTTCAATTTCATCAACTAAAATTTTAATAAAATCACGTGTACATAATCCTTTGTTCGATCCAATAGGTGCAGCAAGTGGCATAATAGCAGCAGCTCCTGCATTTACCATATCTCTTGCAACATTTAGGTCTGGATACATATAAGGCATTACTATAAATCCTTCTTTTGCAAGAATTTCGCAAGCCTTTAATGTTTCATAATTATCTGGTAGCAAATATTTTGAATCACGAATAACTTCAATTTTAATAAAATCTCCACATCCAATTTCGCGAGCTAGACGTGCAATACGAACTGCTTCTTCAGCATTACGAGCCCCTGATGTATTTGGAAGTAATGTAACATTCTTAGGTATATAATCTAAAATATTAGCGCTGCCGTCCAAATTAGCACGACGTAATGCTAAAGTAATAATCTCAGCACCAGCATTTTCAACAGCTGCATTTATTAAATCAAGTGAATATTTTCCGGATCCTAATATAAATCGCGAATTAAATTCATGTCCACATATAATAAGTTTATCAGTATTATTTTCCATATTTTCTTGTATGATATTTATAGAAGTTAAATATCATAATTCCTTTCTTTTGTTATTTTGATTTATAATACATTTAGATGCTGTGGACTTTAGATTTTTTCTTGTAGTTTAACTACTTAATAGGAGTGTAT
>Ga0209386_1000241_pt1 | contig 28244 bp, 29 predicted proteins | sample NGEPertwo_FD_184510 | JGI IMG/M metagenome (GOLD analysis project Ga0209386, IMG submission 184510) | Arctic peat soil microbial communities from the Barrow Environmental Observatory site, Barrow, Alaska, USA - NGEE Permafrost154B-two... | ecosystem: Environmental > Terrestrial > Soil > Wetlands...
CCAGTGGGTACAGTACGATTTGATTGCCACCCCGGTTTGGGTGGAAAAAGTGGCGATGATCTATTTTCTGCTTAACTGCCAAAGGATATCTGATTGATTAAACTAATTTAGTTACAATGAAACATTGGGCGTGTTTCAGAAATTATCAATTTCACCTTACAGTTATTGAACTTAGAATATCTCTCAAATGCGGTTATATCAAGGATTATATAACATGCATTGGCCTAAAAGTGTAAGGTCCATTTGAAACACGCCAAACATTGTGTGAAGAATTTGCGAAGCCTTATTAGGAAAGCTGTACACTAAATGCCGTTAGTGTACAGCTTCTCATATTTCCTGCGTAATCTTATATTGCAAAGACAACTATACATTAATAACGTCATGCATTAACCTTCTTTGTGGAATCTAATGTTATGATGCTTAGTCGTCTTAGGTTTAGGGGGGCTTGAAAAGGAAGGTGAATCGTTGTTTTGCAGAAAACTATCGATGAAATCTTCAGAGAGCTTCTTAACTAACAACACCGGTATAGGAGACTTATGAAGCAAGGCATACCCTAAACTACCAAAAATCAAGCCTTTTAGACTAGTAAGCCCTCTCGTACCCATGATTATTAAGTGAAATGAGCTTACTGTTGCGTACTCCAGAATTGCCTCTACTGTATCTGGAATACTCGGATTACAGTAGATAACACTGTGTCTGACATCTGTTCCTCTTTCTGTGAATATATCGGTTGTTTTAGTAAATATTTCATTATACCGTTTTCTGGTCGCCGCATCCGATTTAGGGTCGTTGATCATGTGTTCCATCCACTCCGATGTTAAGTTAACCGGCGAAGTATCAGCCCGACTATAGTCTGTCTCGATAACGACTTCATTACTTTCTTTTACATGCAAGATGGTTAAATGCAGATTGGGAATACTGGTGAATAGGTTGGCTGCATAAACGGCAGCAGAAAACGGATGATATGTACCATCAGTGTAAAGAAGCACCTTGAAATCAGTGGAATCCGTCATGTCAAATACCGCCTCCTAATATTCATTCTAGCAGATTACACGCCATCGATCTTTCTGTGTTATCATCGCGTTTTCACAGTTTAATACAGCTCTCTCTAAATCATTCAAGACTACTCCAGCAAAGTTCACATATCTTTCTTAACTCCTTCTTCCATCTGCCGTTTCGTGGTTGGAGACAATGCATCTACCAGGTAATTGCGATTTAGTCCCTGTCTTTCCTGATAGTCTTGCCTTAGTCTCTCGTTAGCCCCGTCAATTTCAACCTTCAGTTCTCTGGCGGATAATAAGGCACATCCTGCCCCCCTGATAATGATCTGCTGTAAACCGTCTGACGTTGCTACTATGATATTATATTTTTTCTGATGGTCATAGGCAAATCTTTCAATATACTGATCCGCCGTCTGTGCCTCCCTAGTATATACCATATGGATCTTATGATAGTCAATTACTTCCTCAAAATGCCCCTGAACACGGTAAGCATCAAACACTATGATAATCTGACATTTTCGAGTCCCCTGATAATTGCTGAGAATGTCCAGCAATTTCATTCTGGCACCGTCCATATTGTCCTGGACATGCTCTTTCAGTTCGGGCCAGGCATGGATAATGTTATAGCCGTCCACGAGGAGATACTCTTCTTTACTTTCCTTCTCTCTGCCGACATAGGTAGCCGGTTCAGAATAACTGTCGCGGGCTGTTTTGCGACTTTTCCAGACGGACTTCTTCCCTTGGTTGGCATAGAAGGTGTTATTGATAATTTGGTCAATCTCCTCTAAACTGATTCCCCGCTCTTCTCTGTATGAAGCCTGGTTTGGGGCTATATCTCCCGAAAAATCATCGTTTGCCTGAAGATAGCTTTCAAGATGCATATAGTCCTTTACGGCATACCAATCCACTAAAAAGCCAGCCCCATGGGCACAAAACACAGAACCCGTCGGATTTCCGAAGTCCCTTTCCGAATCATAGCCGATGCTTTCTATAACCTCTGTACTATTATGGCATGGTTCGTACCCTTTCAGGCTACAAAACAGCCTGCCAAATCCTTTGGTATAGGTAACTAACTCTTGCTGATAATTTTTCATGCTAACAACTGGAGCACTCCCCACAAGAACCGCCATCTCGCCATTTGTCTGGGTTATTGCGCAGGTGCCATGCATTTTCTCAAGGTCAGTCATAGCTCTGCCTACCATTTTCTCAGGCAGTTCCAGCTGAAACTCATAATAAGGCTCCAGCAATAGGGATTGGGCTTCCTTTAAGCCCTGACGCACCGCACGGTAGGTGGCCGCTCTGAAGTCCCCTCCTACCGTATGCTTACTGTGTGCTCGACCTGAGACCAAGGTGATTTTCATATCGGTAATCGCTGACCCTGTTAGAACTCCTTTATGAGCTTTTTCTTCCAGATGGGATAAAATAAGTCTTTGCCAGCTTTTGCTTAAGCTCTCCTCACTGCATTCTGCCCCAAACTGCAAACCGCTTCCCGTCTCACCCGGCTCCATTAAGAGATGGACCTCCGCATAATGTCTGAGTGGTTCAAAGTGCCCTACCCCTTCCACGACATTAGCAAGGGTCTCCTTGTAAACAATCCTTCCTGCATCGAAGGCTACACCCACACCAAAACGACTTTGGATAAGGCTCTGCAGAATCTCAATCTGGACCTCTCCCATAATCCGCGCCTGAATTTCCTGCAACTGCTCATCCCAGACAATATGAAGTTCCGGCTCTTCTTCTTCAAGCTGGCGGAACTTCGGAAGCATTACTCTTGGGTCACAACCTTCGGGCAGAATAATCTGATAGGACAGCACGGGTTCCAATACCGGTGCAGCTGAAGCTTTCTCAATTCCTAACCCTTCTCCCGGTCTGGTTTGGTCAAGACCGGTTACTGCGCACACAGAACCTGCCTCTACTTCGTTCACTTGCTCAAATTTCTGTCCGGAATAGATACGGATTTGATTAACTTTTTCTTTCCAGCTGCTATTGGTTAAGACATCTTTCACCTTAAGTCTTCCGCCTGTGAGCTTCATGTGGGTAAGGCGGTTGCCCAGTTCGTCTCTAGTTATTTTGAATATTTTAGCCCCGAATTCAGCGGGGTAGGAAGGTATCAGAGCATACTTCACAAGGCCCTGCATCAATTGCTCAATGCCCTGCAATTTTAAAGCGGAACCAAAAAAGCAGGGGAAAACATTACGCTCCGTGACAGCTTTTTGAATCTGCGCAGGATCAATCGATCCCGTTTCCAGAAAGGTTTCCATCATTATTTCTTCACACATGGCCAATTGGTCAAAGAAATCGTCCATCTGCACTTGTCCAAATTCAATACAACCATCATCCAACTGCTTTTTCAATAATTTGATTAACTGGGCCTTATCCGTTCCCTTCTGATCCATTTTATTAACAAATATAAAAACCGGTATCCAATACGTGTGCAAGAGCCTCCATAATGTTTTGGTGTGCCCCTGCACCCCATCAGCACCGCTGATCACTAAAATGGCATAATCCAGCGCTTGAAGTGTTCTTTCCATTTCAGCCGAAAAATCTACGTGTCCCGGAGTATCTAGCAAGGTAATCTGAGTCTCCCCTATTTCAAACACGGCTTGCTTGGAGAAAATGGTGATTCCTCGTGCTCTTTCTAACTCAAAGGTATCTAAATAAGCGTCCTTATTGTCCACCCTTCCCAATCGGCCAATTTTACCGCTCAGATAAAGCAGACTCTCCGATAAGGTCGTCTTGCCCGCATCCACATGGGCTAATATGCCAATAACTAATTTTTTCATAATCTATTTCATATCCTTCTGGTTGTCTGTTTCTAAAATTCAGCCCGTTTTGGCCTATATATCAAATTCTTCACTTATTATGATACTAGTAAGTTTGGTATTTGACAATTTTATTGTCATGGAGCGGAAGTTTAGCTTTCCGACTGTTTGAAGAGTTTTATCCTTGACCGCCTTTTGGGCAGCTTTATTAATCAAATGACACTAAAGTAAGAGTTAAATATATCTATAGCAGAAGATTCTTCTAATGATTTCTGAATTTGAGCTCTAAAGCTTAAGAAATCATCCACCTCACTCATAAAGATCTCTAGTAGTTCTCCATCAAAATGTTGTTGTTTTCCTTCATTCATAATAGCAACACATTGATCAATGGAAAAAACGGGTTTATAGACTCTCTGACTGAGCAAAGCATCAAAAACATCTGCAATGGCGACGACTCTCGCTGTTAGGGATATTGTCTTTCCAGACTTACCCGAAGGATAACCACTGCCATCCCATTTTTCATGATGATTATAAGCAATCCCTTGAGCCATCTGAACTAACTCCTTATTTGAACCGCTAAGAATATTTGAGCCAAGACTACAATGGGTCTTCATAACTTCAAACTCTTCCTTTGTTAAACGGCCTGGTTTTAATAAGATGGCATCAGGGATCCCGACTTTTCCGATATCATGTAATAGTGAAGCATAGGTCAGGTTGTTAACCTTGGCACTATTGGGCTCAATTTTTGCATAAAGTTTTGTTGAATAATAACTGATTCGTACAAGATGTAATGCTGATTGCTCATCCTTATACTCAGCTGCATAACATAATCTTTTTAGCATTTCAAACGACAATTCAGTATTCTCTTTTAGTGCTGAGGAAAGAAGATTGTTTCTTTTGATGATAATTTCCGACTTTGCTTCTATTTCATTAACTGTTCTGTTGATAAAGAAACTTATCTTTTTATCAAGATTTGTTTCTTGTTTCGTAAGTTCTCGCACCTCATTGTAGATGGGTTTATAGTTAACACCATAATCGTTTAGTACATCAATCATATGCGTTACCGCTTCACTGGTTGTTAGCGGTGAAAAACTTAAAAATCCTTTAAACTTTCGCATAGGGTCTTCACTTAAATGATTGAATTCGTATAGCTCCGTGCTTGCGAAAACTATCGATTGCTCTGGGTCCTGTAAAATAATATTCCATTCACTACAATAGGGAGAATCTTCCCTGAGTTCAATGAATAGTGTATTGTGAAAGTCCGATACCTCATCTAAGCGAATATTTTTTGCAAAGATAAACATTTTTTTGACAAAGTTGATCTAATTTCAAGTACCTTTCCTTTTCAAAAAGAAAGAAGTCAAATTCTTGGAATAAGACATACATTTCTGCTTTTAAGCTAAAATTTATGACAATATCTTCAATCGCATGGCTTATGCAAACCATCGATGATTTTACATAGACCGTTTTATCCATACTAGAGATGTTCTTGGATAATTGTCCATATAAACCATTCATAAAGCACTCTCCCCCAAACTACTAACCACGGACTCATCCCCGACTCTGAGCCAGTAGGTCGATTTTTCTACAGCCTGTATTCTTTATTATATAGAGCCTGGCCTACATCTGTGTCGGTTTTGGCAGAAATGTATCCGGACTAACCCAAACGTAAACCCCAGCCTGTTGAGTTTTACTTGAACGAGTCCTTCATATTGTGTTATACTTGCGCGCACTTCCTTTTGCATTATGAAGGTTCAATTCAACTATCAATCAGTGTGGAGGGTTTTAAATTGGTTCAGAAAAAACAAACATCCAACATGGGCATATGGTGGATCGCCCTTGGAGCGGCTATGTGGGGACTCGACGGTGTCTTTATCGTGACGTTGCTAAACTATTTGACCTCTTCCCAGATTGTCTGGATAGAGCACATGTTATTGTTGCTCTTCGCCGCGCCCGTGCTCATCTGGAAACGCCATGAACTCAAGGGCCTGAATCTAGGCGACTGGTTAGCCGTCCTGTTCATCGCATGGGGTGGATCGGCTCTGGCCTCCATCCTGTTCACCGCCGGATTTACGTACGACAATCCAAACGTGGTACTTATCCTACAAAAGATACAGCCCGTTTTCACGGTTCTGCTCGCCGCCTGGATACTCAAAGAGCGTATAGTGAAGCCTTTCTGGGTGATGTTGGTTGTGGTACTCATCGGTGCTTACCTACTCACCTTCGGCCTGCACATCCCGACAACGGGCGGTAGCACGCAGCTCATCGGGTCGTTGTATGCCATAGGCGCAGCAGCTCTGTGGGGTGGTTCGACTGTCATGGGCAAACGCCTCGTTGGCAAAGTGTCGTTTACCACCGTAGCAGCACTAAGATTTGCTGTTGCATTGCCATTGTTGACCCTCATCATATTAGTACAAAGGCCGAACTGGCACAGCCTCGGCCAGGCACTAAGCTTGGCACCAGTTTGGGCAAACCTGCTGTTCCAAACCATCGTGCCAAGTCTCTTGAGTCTACTGATGTATTACCGAGGGTTGAATGGAGTCAAGGCCTCTCATGCAACGATTGCAGAACTCGCATTCCCTGCAACTGGCTTACTTCTCAACTGGCTTATATTACACCAGACCATCGACCTTGGCCAATGGATCGGTTTTGCAATCATCTGGACGGCGGTGCTACATTTATCGCGGTTGCGAAGTGAACCGGCCCGTTCCAAACGAGGACATTGTTTCCAAATTTAATGCCATTGGCATTGCTTTTACCTTCTACACTGTGGAAGTCTAGAATATTTTGCGTCAGACAAGGAGGTATGTCTCCAGAGGTCAGTTGACAGGGGCCAGAGATCAGAAAGGAATACCCCAATCTGATACCATCCGGTTTCTGACCTCTGACCTCTGACTTCTGGGTTTAGGTGAACATGCCGACGCGGTATGGCGCGAAATAGACGGGCATACTGACTGGTTATTTCCTTAAATGTACCTTACATTCCCATGGGTGAAGCCAAGGGCTTTACGGCAATCTTCGGTAAAGCGAGGGTCAACTAAAAATAATATTGGAAATGTTTTGACTATTGCTGTATTATATATTATACGAGTATATTTTCTTATCAAATTACCTTGTAAACAGAAGAATAAAATGGTAGCCAGAAGGAGTTTTTTTTATTGAATAACGAATCTTCGTCTGAAGCAGTAAAAGCTGTAACTGATGGAAGTGAGGAACAAGATTCGCTCAGAAATGCAATAGAGAGATTTTCTAAGGCTTTTCGACTTGGTCCTCATATGATGAGTATCATAAGAGAGCCCGACTATAGATATGTGGACGTTAACCTCTGTTTTCTTGAGGCAATGGGTTTTAATCGTGAAGATGTTATTGGCAAAACGCCTATAGAAATTGGTGTTCCTGAAAATGAATTCCGACAACAAATAGAGATTCTAGAGGCACAAGGGGCACAAGGGGCAGACCAGAACTATGAAGGTTCTTTAATTATGAAGAATGGTTTAAAAGGTACTGTGATTGTTTCAGCTGAAAAAATACAAATAGATAATCAAAAATGCATCTTATTCGCCTATAATGACATTACTGAAATCAAGCGGATGCAAACGGACCAGATCGTACAACTTTCCAAAAACTTAAAGTTAGAGGAGGACCTTTCTAAGAGTAACCAACTCATAGCAGATAGTATCAATAACATACAAGATGGTTTCTTTGTATTAGACAATCAATGGCACTTAACCTATGTTAATAAAAAGGCTGAAGAATTATTTCTCAAAACACGAGAAGAACTTATAGGTCAAGAATTTTGGACGGTACTGCCCCAAGCACGAGGAACCTTATTTGAAGTAAACTTTCAAGGAGCTAAGAATATTGGCTTACCAACTATCTTTGAAAGTCTTGGACTTGTACATGAAGACACCTGGTTTGAAGTGACTGTATACCCTTCCCAATTTAGTATGTCAGTTTATTATAGGGATATTACTGAGCGAAAATTATCTCGCGAGAAGTTAATTAAGTCTCAAAAAGAGACGGCTTTAATTCTCGCTAGTATGACAGATTGTTTTTTTGCGCTCGATAAGAACTTTCAATTGACTCACATCAATCGCGCTGCAGAAATATTGATTGGGAAATCTGGTGATACAATGTTGGGCAAAAATATTACTGAAGTATATGGTCTCAATGCGACTGCGCTACGACACTATAAGGAAGTAATTAACGAAAAAAAATCAGCAACTTTTGAAATTCTTTCCGAAGCTTTAGGTAATAAATGGCTTGAGATCAACGTCTACCCAATAGATTCCGGAATGTCTTGTTATTTCCAAGATATTACAGACCGCAAGATAGCCGATAAGGAATTTGCTAGACTCGAAGGCCTTAACCTTGTAGGACAATTAGCAGCGGTCATTGGTCATGAAATACGGAATCCCATGACCACTGTGCGTGGTTATCTTCAGCTGTTAGGGGGAAGACCTGTCAATGCAGCTCTGATCCCCACCTTCAACCTGATGATTTCGGAACTGGATCGGGCCAACGCGATTATTACAGAATTCCTCTCACTAGGTCAAACAAAAGAGACGAAACGGAAAGTTCAAGATCTAAATGACATTCTAAGTAATTTATATCCTCTTATAGAAGCAGACACCTTTACCCAAAATAAACAAATCAGTTTCACTCTGGGGGAGATTCCTAGCTTACTTCTCGACGAAAAGGAAATCACCCAACTGGTTCTTAATCTAACCCGCAATGGACTTGAAGCAATGCCTCAAAATGCTTGTCTAAGGGTTAAAAGTTATGTAGAGGAAGGAAAAGTGGTGTTAGCCATTGAGGATGAGGGAGCTGGTATTCCTACTGAGAATAATAGTAAAGTGGGAACACCCTTTTTTACGACGAAAGCTAATGGAACTGGGCTGGGTCTGGCCACCTGCTACAAGATTGCAGAATCTCATAACGCTAATATCTGTTTTGATACAAGTTCTAGAGGAACAACCTTCTTTATATGTTTCCCCATTCCGGAAATGACTGCCTAACCACATTGGCTCTATAGAAAACATCTTGACAAGTTTCAAAGGGTTCGTCAGTTATCACTATGGAGGGATCATATATGTTTGTGGTACGCCAAGATGGTCTTTGTAGATAAGGATTTTCGTGAGCAATGTCTCTTTTTAAGGCAGAGGGAGAGGTCCTGTTAAAACTATATTCTATTTTTTAGAATTGATCCCAAAGTTTCGCCGACCTTTTGTGTCTGGCAGACCGCTTCCTCTTGCTCTATAAAATGAGGTGGACAATGTTCGCTCTTAATCTCGTCGATAAAGCCATGGTCTCTGACAACGTTCCCCACGCCACAAGTTTCTCCAAACCCGCAAGTATAACATTGCGAATACCCCGTGGCGGATACGGCGTCCACTATATCAATCCTTTGAGTATTAAAGGTTTTCTTAATGAAGTTGTAAACTGCGTTCTCTTTCTCCCTTACATATTCTACGCTGACAATAACGCCCAACTTTCCGGCTAGACTAAATACTTCGCGATGGCGGAAACAAAACATTCTTTCCAAGCAAGCATGCCCAAGGGCGTTAATTGTTCCCTGATAATTAGGTGCGCCAAATACAATGGCATCCGCCTTGATAAGTTTAGAGCCAATTTCGTTCCAGTCATCCTTAACTTTGCAAATATTATCTGTGGCACACCTTGTACATCCAATACAACCGTTGATTTTCTTGCCAGCGAGGGAAATATATTCATACTCCAAACCTGTGGCCACCAGTATCGCCTTTACAGCTTCGCTTGTCACGCCATCTTTGCGTCCACTCGCACTTATTCCTAATATCATATTTTCCCCTCCCCTTATCCCAATTTCGAATGACTAAACCTATATAATTATTGTTTTGGTTTCAGTTCATTTCACGATCCCCTGCCGCTGTATAATTCTTGGAGCTTCGAGTTACACTAGCTACTTTATTCAAATACATGAGCACTGAGGCAAGGGTCATTTTTCAAGACATAATATCTATTTTCGCGGTCGATTATATTGGCCGCTTTCAACTCTTTAAGTGCCTGAATGACCATTACCCGCGAGGAGCCAATCATATCTGCTAATTCTTGCTGGGTAATTTTAAGGTCGATCAACGTCGAGGTTGACCTTTTCTGTCCATATTGTTCGGCTAAACGATAAAAAAGTTGCAACAATCTCTCTTTAACAGAGTGTCCTGCTTCCTTTCCTAACTTTAAGATGCTTTCATAACGCTTTTGCCCTAAGTAGCTGATAATCCGCAAGGCAAAAGAAGGATCTTGTTTAATCAACGACTCAAATTGTAGTTTGCTGAAACAGCAGATGCATACCTCTTCCATAGCTATGGCGCTTGAATGCTCATTTTGTTCCTGATATAAGGACAATTCACCCAGGACTTCACCGGGACCACAGACATCCAGAATTGTTGCATGTCCATCCTCGGCATCTTGAACAAGTTTCAGCTTGCCTGATTTTATTAGGAATATGGTACTTGTTGTCTCTCCTTGATGGAAAAGATAGTTTCCCTTGGAAAGCCTCTTTCTCATTGTACATTGACACAAGTTAGTGAACTGCACTCGTTCTAGTCCCTGAAACAGGTCCAATTCCTGCAGACAGATGAGGCAATGTGTCATACCTTTCCCTCCTATCAACAGTTGTTTTATAGAAAGTATATCAAAAAAGGTCCAGTTTTACTACAAACGCAAATGCACAATAATCCCGCCCGATATGGGCGAGATTATTGTGCATCTCAGAAAACTCTACAGCAGCTCTTCTACTTTTTCCGCCTTAAACAATACCAGTTTCTCTTCCACGCAGGCTTTGCCTTCAAGCCTGAAGCCTTTGGGTCCACCTTCCATCGTTGCTATTACAACCTGCATCTTTCCATTATCCTTAATGTTCTGCTGGGTAACCTCCATCTTGTAGATACCAAACCCCAGGATGTCCCCGTCTCTGACTTCCACTACCTTTCCCACTACGATCATGTGCGGTTCTCCATTGCCGGAAACAGTGGTAATGGGAATAAACGGAGCCTTTGATATAACTTCTTTAATTTTTTCAGTTATAACCATGTAAATTCACTCCTTAAATATTTTGTATGTTAACAATTACTGATATCAGTTGAAGCCTTTTTGCCTAATACCCTCTTCAATATCTCTGCCACATGCTCTTTGAAAACGACTAATTGGACGCTCGCAATTTCGATTGGTACCTGTGTATATTCATAAAACTCTAGGATATCTTCATCATTAAACTCGCAAACCCCAGTGTCAAGAAGCAAAATCTTATCATAGAAGCCAAAATTTTGTCTAGCGTCTATTTCATCCCAGCCCAGTCCCTGCCCAAAAATATTCTGCCAATTCTGCAACCAACCTGGAGTAAGGTAAAATACTCTATCGGACCCTTCTAGCTCCTTCTGTCTTTCCTTACCTAAAACCAATTCAATACAATTTCTGGGTTGCGGCCTGATAACATGATATTTTTTCGTAAACTCGCTGAGCTCAGGATGGCACATAGAACCGTAAAAGAGGACTATCTTTTCTTCGGTCACCATATTAAGAGATTCAGTGATACCATCTTTTAGCTTATTAAGATCAACATGCAAAGCCGGGGTTAAATAAGTAACCTTGAAATCGTCAGCAGATGCCCATTCCGCTTTTATCTCCTCTAGCACTCGCGCAAGCTCCAATTGGAAGATGCCACAGGAGACTATGCGTACCTCCATATTGATATCACATCATTTCTAAAATGCGTTATGCTCAAGCCATTGGATCCAACAACTTATCTGTATTCTATCATATGGCTAAAAAATAGAATGTTAAATACTTAACAAAACTAAAAAAGGTTCATTTTACTTTTCAGCCATTCACAACGTCTCCACCTCATTCCACTCTTCAACTCAAAAACAAAATGCGTCAGTGTGAGAATTGCTTTCTTATTCTGGTGAGGAATGCTGTAAAAGTTTCAGTACCTGCTTGTAAATTCTTCTATGCTTTTAGATTAGACGTTCGGATACTACCTCGCAGACTATACTTCACCATCTGGTACCCTCACCGCAAAGTGGGCACGTTCAAGAATTTGCGCCAACACAAGGAGCGGCGTGGTCGCCACCTCACGGTACATCCGCTTGGTGTATAAATGACGAACGTTGGGAAACTGTTGCTTAAATAAACGCCGAGCCTTGTCGCCGGCATGATCAGCATCCAGGAGAACGCAAACCTTATCATCAGCGAACTCTGCTATTAACTGTTCCAACTTATCCACTCCCAAAGTTCCATGGTACAAGCGATCTCTACTGGTTCATCCAGAAGCTGCTCCAAACGTAGTTTGTCGGTTTTTCCTTCTACTATAATAACTCTGCCCATTACTCCACCAGTACTTTCCTGCAAACATAGTCTAGCCTTTAACCCACGCATCCTGCTCATAACCCCGTTCACCCCAATAGCCAATATGGACTTCTTCAATTAGCTCAATCCGGTTCAGCCATTTAACTGATTTATAGGCGTACATCTTCGGAATAATTATTCGAACAGGCCCTCCCAAGTCATCTGAAATTGGTTTCCCATCATGCATTACGGCTACCATAACATCATCCAGACCCACTTGCTCCAGCGTGAGTGAATCCGTGTACACACCATCTCCTGAGTACAGCTTAACTACCTTCGCCTGTCCCTTAACTCGGACTTTCTCCAGTAGAGTTTTCAGGGGAATACCTTCCCATGTATTGCCGTAGACGGACCAACCAGTAACACAGTGAAAATCATTGACTTGAACTGTGCGCTTTAGAGCGACAAACTGTTTCCAATTCCAAGTTACCGGTGCTTCAACGAGGCCATCAATTGTGAAGGACCAGTCAGAGTTGCTAAACGACGGAATTGGAGTCACAGAATAACTTCGAAATGAGCCACTTGCACCACCTCCAATAGGTGGTGCAGAATCTGCTAAGGGCATAGGCGCTGGCAGAAGCTTGTTGGTGCCTTCTTCTTTTATTTTCTGAAACTCTTTCCCTGATCGGAGATTACCTAACCACTTAAGGAGAGAAGGGCCGGCTGAAATTGTCAGCCCCGCACCGATAACCGTACGGATGAAGGTTTTGCGGGAATAAAAAGGCTGGGTATCCCGCTGGGATAAAAGACTGCCTTCCGCCCCGTTCATCTCGCTTTGCTCCCGCCGTGGTTGCTTAAACCGCTCAAGTCTAGTTAGGGAATGATAAATAATCAGTGGAAGCCCAATCAAGGTTAATAGATCATGAACCAACAAGGCAACATTGGCGACCGCCGGCCCCACGGCGTGGAACTGCCACAAGAGAACTCCTGAAAAAAGCCATCCCAAGAGCAACAAGAGAACTACGATCACATGAACTCTCTGCAAAGGCTTCCCCTGGAGTAGTTTCCAATGTCTTGGTAAACGCCGCAAATAGGAAAGTACTGGGACGATCCAGGCCAATCCGATGACAATATGTAGCCACTTAATCCATACTTGAACGTCGCCAAGCGCCTCTCGCCAAAATACGCTGAACATCATAAGCCCCGACAAGGCCAGCAAGCCAGCAAACAAGGCATTCCATAAATGCAGCAAAGTCAGTCTTTTAACGAGATCATTGCCCTCTTTTTTGCACCTGTTACTCACCTTCTATTTCCCCCTTATCCTCGGTCGGTTTGCCTTCACCCATAGCTTGTCCATAATTAAGGCACATTCAAAAAAATAACCAGTCATATAACTGAATAATTAGAAAGCTTATTATTCCGCACGGGGCCTTCAATCCTTCCGCTTGGAAGATTGAGGGCCTCGTGCTGTCAAAGTTATAAAGAAGAGATTATCAAGACTCATCGATAGTAACACATATACTCACTTGCACACAAACCCTTAACTCCCTTTATCAATTTCGCCTGCGCCTTTACCTCTTCAGTCGAATGACCCAATTCCATATAATCCAGTATTTCCTTAACGAGCTTGACACTTGCTATCTTTTTCTTTAAGGGAGCCTCGCGACCTACAATTTTCAGAGACATAACACCCATTTCTTTTAATTGAGTCAGCGCACAAAGCCCACACATCCCCAGAGGATATCCCCTAGGACCCGTCATCCCACCAACATTCTTGATACCAATCCAAATCCAGCGCTTATATTCTTCTATATGCTCCCCGAAAGTTTCCCCACCCACTCGAAGTAGACCCATCCTTCGTCTGCTTTCAGACTTACCTCCTTCCTGCTTGATCCTAATTGGCTTATAGGTCCAAGCCGGGCTATGGCAAAATGCCCCTCCAAAAGCATGACTGACATGGCAGTATCCTTCTTCAAAAACACAACCATCATTTAAGATGAAAGCTTCATACTCTAGATCATCTCCGCCCTGCTCAATAATAGAACTCATGGTTTCCAGCTCGACATAACGCGGAAAAATTATCCGCTTTACACCCAGTTGGGTAAAAAATGAGACCGAGGCACTGTTTAAGACTGCAGCCAAGCTACTGACATGGATGACTAACTCAGGCAGTGCCTCTTTTAGCAAACGAATAAGCCCGGGATCTGCAACAATAAAGGCATCCACACCGCAGTATTTTTGTGCCTGCCGAACCGTCGTCAGTATATCTGCGTAAAATTCCGGAGCATATCCCGGCTGATTCAACGTAAGAAAAACCTGTGAGCTTGCTTTATGGGCGACTGCAACTAACTCTTTTAATTCTTCTAGGCTCTCCACATTGGCATTTCCGGGCCCTCGGCGATTCAGCCATAACTCTTCTCCATTACATTTGCGCCAAGCAGCCTGGCTTAAGCCACAGTAAAGTTCTTCTGCTCCCAAACCCACGAGGACTTCAGCCTCGTGTACCGAATTAACCGGAGCCAAAATCTTCATCTCTTACACACCTCAGTTTCTTATCCTATATCGGTTCCCGCTGGATAATCAATCGAGTAACACCGACCCTAGTTGCTGTCTCTAGGCCCTGTTTCAAAAACTCCTTGTTCTCCTGATAGAAAATTGTATTTCCTTTTTGCAGGATTACCCAATCCTTATTTTTCTTCACTTGGCGACTGGGGTCGGACATTTTCAGCCAATAGTAGCGACACTTGCGGTCACATCTGCCTGAAAAAGCTTTGAACTTCTGGTGACCCTTCAGTCCCCAGGAATGAAGCAAACAAATCCGCCCCGTCATTATCACCCCATAAGGAAGATAAAGAGAGGATTGATATCCCCAATCTAGCAGATGCTTACTAAGCCCTTGCGGAGAAAGATCTAATTCGATTCGCCTTACTTTGTACTGTTCAAGTAGGACCTGCATCGGTTCTCCTGCTAAGCTGCTCGTTCGAAAACGCTCCAGGGCTTCCCCGTCAGGCTTATTGGGGTGAGTTGCCATCCTAGGCTCCCGCAATAATTTGTTAAGTAAGCGTCCTAATACAGGTGTTAGTGTTGGACAATCCTCTGCTATGGTCTGGAGCACACCCCAGTCGTTAACTACGACCTCTGCTCGCGGTTGCACTCGCATTAGCTGCTTTAGTAATTCCTTTACCACTACTAGACCCGATTCCGTCACATAAGGCGTGACCAACGTAAACTCCATCCCCAGCTGCTCGGCCAGAATCAGCGCCTTATCTAGCTCCTCTTGACTAGGGAGCGCTTTTTCACAAAACTCCTGACCGAAATACATCCTGGTAAATTTTACTGAACCAAACTGGCCTTCACATACCTCCCTGATATTCGCCATAGCACCATTTTCCTTGGTCGCCCACGGCTCCTCTATCCACCCTAACGCCTGCCCCCGGGGAATTGACAAAGCCCATTCCATAGCCATCACCTCCAGATTCCCGGATATACCCATTCTAATGAACTATATGCCGTGGCCTGATAGGCATTCCTTTAATGAGCACAACAAAAGAGCAGTCAGAATTCTCATTCACCTGCTCTCTCCACTTAAAACCTTAGTGGGGTCATTATTTCAATAAGTGGGGATAATCCCGCATCCCATGAAGTACTCTGTATACTACGACCTCGTCATCAATTATCTTATAAAAAACGATATAGCTGTTTATAATCAGCCTACGATATTCCTGTTTTGCCAACTCATTATCTGGCACGATTTTACCAATGAGCGGAAACTCTGTAAGCGTATCGATCTTATCAATAATCTTGTCAGTCATTACCAGCGCCAATACCGGACTTTCTGCTGCAATGTAAAAGAATATTTCCCCAATGTCCTCGCGAGCAATCTGTAATATTTTAATCTTATGCTTGCCCATTGTGCAGACCTCTGATATATCTTTTCACATCATCTGTGCTGTAGGTTGGTGCGCCGCTAAGACGTTGTTGTTCAGCCTCTAACAGTTTAGTTCTTAGGTTTAGCATTGCTTCTCTGCGTTCAAAAGCAGCAATGCTCATTACAACCAACTCGCCCGTACCATTCTTGGTCAAATAGATAGGTTCAGCCTTTTCTTTACATATTTTTGTTATTTCACCAAGCTCTGTTCTCAGTGCAGATGTAGGTTTAATAATCATTGTCTACCACTCCTGTGCAAAATTTTGACTTAATTATGACCTTATTATATGTTATTTTTACTACAGGTGCCAACAGGATCTTGGTTAAAGTAGATATTTTGTATGGCAATCATTAGGCACGGGATTCGGGGTTCCTGATTGCGTTGTTCACCGACAAGATGTCAGTTTTTTTGTTGCTGTTGAAATACATTCCAATAAAAGCCAATGCAGTTGCCAGATACAATATAGAAAAAATTGCGAAGAAATAAGCATCACCTGCAAAGAAACTTAATGAAAAATTAAAACAGAAGTGAATCCAGAACGCTATGAACAAATTATCACACTTTTTCATAAATATGCTCATGATAATTGTTAAAGCCATCATCACGACTATATTTGCAACGATATAAATCAATGCCTGCAATCCAATATAATTAGAAGCCACAAACCAAAGCGGTGCATGCCAAAATGCCCAGACCACACCTAGAATGAGATTTCCTTTAATGAAACCATATCTTTCTTCCAGTTCTGGCCGCAAGTATCCACGCCATCCAGACTCTTCCCCCGTTGGTCCCTGTAAAATCGTAAACAGAATTGTGCTGATGGAACAAACATTATCTGTGCAGTGATAGATGCATTTTCAAATACAGACAAAATCCATACCGACAACAAGAAAATACCAATTACTATAACTGGTATAATCAAGATTAAATCTATTTTTAGTTTTTCTTTAAAAGCCTTCCTGTAAAATTCCTTAATATTCATATCGGTCTTTAGGTCCTTTAGCATAATCAGAAGCACTATGGTTGGTGACCAGCTGCACAATACCGTAATCCATTTCATAACAATGGGTGGAGCATGGAACACCATAGATGCCAAACCACCAATCCCTAAAATCATTACCCAAAACAATAGGTATGCATTGATCACATACTTTCACATCGCGTCAATCTTGTTTTTATTCATCTGTTTATTCATGTTCTTCCCCGCTTTCGATAATCTCCTAATCTTGCCTTAGTGTCCTTTTCATAGGGTATCACTCAATTTTGCCTTTAATAATTCTAGTTATTCCTGGCCCGAGACCTCTTCAATGATAGCTTGTTTCCCACTTTGTTCAATAATGTCCAGGGTTTTATCACGAATAAGTTTATTGTATATTTTTACACTCATGGCCTCCACACGATCCTTTTGTTAAATATAATGAATACTGTACTATATCCAATCATTCTGCATTTCTCTGGCGATTCCTTCCAATATTTCTATTTTTATTGTTTATTTTTCATATTTTATCTGGTACTTCAGGAATTATACAACAGCACCGATTACCTCCTTCACAGTCTGTGTTGTATAAAAAGTTATATTTCGAATAATTGGGCAATTAGGTAGGTCATACATTTCAGCTCACACCTGCGGAAAGCTTATTTTTCCGCACGACGCCCTCTGGAGCCGCTATGCAGGTGGAGGTTCAAACACTTTAAGCTACAGCAATTGTTTACACCAAATAATGTAAACAATTGCTGTAGCTTAAAGTGTTATTTGTCAAAATTTGTTTCTTTAAACTTGGAGTGGAGTCCCTATTCTTTCATTATGTATAAAAGATCCAAGTTAAGGTGAAATTAGTTTTGAGGTGATGAAATTGATAAGTGGAAATATGGCCGGCATATTGGTTCTTCTATTAACTTCAATAATTATGGTTTTGATCGTTTCAAGTGAAAGAATTAAAGAACTTTGGAAATTCGGAGTGGCAGGAGGGTTAGTAGTTGCCTTAATACTAGTCTACTTAATGCAAAATGTATTGGGGTTTTGGGCTTTCATCAATGTTGACATTATAAACGTTGCTGGTATACCAATTCTACTTTCAACTGCTTGGATTCCTGCCGTAATTACCTTTGGGTATCTCATAACCAAGTATCACGAAATCACTCTTATGAGCGTCATAATATTTATTTTCCCTTTAAGTGCCGTTGTGGTCCATTATATCTTTATTAATTTTGGGTTATTACAATATTCGCACTGGAATCTGTTCTATACCTTTTTGACATCTTTAGTTATTCATTTAGGCTTAACCGCTTACTTATATATGAGCGACCAATTACCCAATTCCGCTAAAATTTGAAGCAAGCACAAATGTGATGACCATTGTCTTCCCTGCTGAGTCTGACCATACCATAACAAAAAGGTGGCTCTAGTGATCAACACTAGAGCCACCTTTTTCATTGGGCACAACCAGATTCTCAGAGGCGCCCTGATTAAAGTTTAACTGCGCCTTTTAATATAAAATAGGCATAAATATGATCTGCATAAAAATATGAGTTATTATGTGTGCATAAATTGAATAAGCCAACCCTTTCTTCCAATACAGATATCCGAGTCCCAATCCTGCAACGCCATTTAACACGAAGGCTCTTATTAAAATCGGAGTAGACAATCCTAAGAGTTGTGCTGTAGCAGGAAGATGCCCTGCAGCAAATAAAATAGCTGCAAGAAAAATTGCCGTTATATAAATCCAATTGGGAATAGCTGAATTGTCCTTTGACCTTGCAAACAACTTCCAAAGTATTAGGACCATCAATGACATTATCAATAGTCTGAGCATTAATTCTTCAACTACGCCTCCATACAATACACTTGCCACAAAGTATATTGGTGAAAATACATAGGTGTCTGTTTGCGCTGGAAAATATGGAGCAAATATGAATTTATCTGATCCAACTATTATAATTGCAGCCGCCACTCCTATTACAGTCGCTAATATTGTGCTGGTTTTATCAAATTTAAAATTTAACTTTAAATTAATCTTTCTTGACAGCTTTAGTCCGATAAAAGACGATAGAAATGCAAATGCTGTGACTTGTGCTGCCGAAATAGCTATTAGTGCTGTTGTTGAACCAAACCGAGAAATCATATCTTGCTTCATTATCTCTGTAGCCATTGAAACCTGGTACACCGCTAAAAAAATACCTGCTATAAGTCCTATGCTTGTAAATACAAGGCTGATTTTCATATCTTTATTCTTCATCGCTAGTACCTCCATAATTCTATTTGACACCATTAATCCAATCGTTAGAGTCCCACTTCTATAAGTGGGAGTGGTATTCCATTACCCTGCTTCGGTGGGGGTAGAATCCCCCACCGAAGTCTCGATGTTCAACTTTAGTTGAACTAGTTCACTATCATTGGTCATTACCCTTTTGATGCTAACAACGATGTCAAAAACACTAGAGTTCCTACTACAGCTATCAAAACTTCCGTTAACACGATCGATTTCTTAGCCAACTTGAGTGCTCCCAAATTTATCACAGAATGAATAGGAATCATAATTATGACAAACCAAAAGTTTGAAGCAATCAAGATTGTGCTACCTATATGGAAGGCACTGGCAAAAATACGTTCTACCACTCCCCATATTGGACTCATATTAAGGTTACCTGACGACTCCAGAAATTCTCTCGCTTGCATTGCTTTCTCATCGGTACGTTGAACCATGATTGTTAGAACAATTGAATTGATAATTGCGAAGAGTACCTCCATAGCTGCCCAACCTTGTCCGACTGAAACAGACCAACTGAACGCAGCGCTTGTTAATGCTAATAAAAGAAGTCGAACAATTTCTTCAAGGGGTCCTGATGAAGCGACTATTATGGTTGTCGTTTTTTCTTTAGACATAAACTTACAAACTAAACTGATTGGCCCACGAAGACCTAGCGCTATGGACCAACCAAGCGCACCAAGTCCGAAGGCATACCAGTTCATAGTGACACCATAGCGGTTCTGTGCTAGCCAAAAGCCAACGGGTACAAGCAGAAAAAGAGGTAATGCAAAGTAAAATCTTCGACCGGATTCCCTAAAGATGTCTGTACCTGTCGTATTATTGTCCATATATAAATGCCTCCTGCTTACTAATAAACGTCTGGGATAATAATTGTTGTAAACGTCTTTCTGCGGCGTTCTGGTGATGGAGAATTCGAACTATAGTCCTTTACTACATTTTGTAACCTTTGCACCATTTCCTTTAATTCCTCATCCGTCAGATTTAAAGGAACTTGCCTGTAACCTATGCCATCTGCTTCATAATTCGGGTTCTCTTGACCAATGTAGCGCCCGAAGTCTCCAATCAGTGAAGTCACAAACTGAGTAAAATAGCGCATATGGTCCTCGGCAGAAGCCTCTGCTAAATCTTCAACGGTTAATATTGCATTGTTATCAGGCAGCGCATACACTTTTTCAATGGTTCCACGAATGGGTCTTTCCTCGACGATTTGAAGGACACCACCCTTTGTTAGCTTCCCTAAATGTCTATATAGTGTCGCTTGTGGTACATCTTGTAATCTTTCGGCAAGTTCCTGTGTCGTCATGTGTTGTCCTGCAAAGGCTAAGATGATTTTCATGCGAATTGGATGAAGAATTAAGTCTGGTTTTGTATCTTTCACGTTTTCCACCTCATATCTATTATTGATAATGATAATATTATACGTAATGATAATAAAAGTCAAACATATTCTATTAACGGTTAAGAATCTTCGGAGTTCTCCAAGGTAGTAACTCTAGCTTACAAAGGCTAAACTGCGCAACCCTAGAACTATATTGATATATAATTATTTCAAATTGCAACTAATAGCACAATTTTAGCATAAGACAACAGCATCGCTGAAGCCATCATCTAAGGGTTTCTATTCGTTATCCACTCAACTATATATAGCTAATGTGCTTGACATTAATGTTGAATGATGTATTATTGTATTAAGTTCCTAATACAATAATACAAGGGGTGATTCAAATGCCATGGGAATTGAAATCTGACCGGCCTATTTACACGCAGTTGATTGAACATATCCAGTTGAGTATATTTTCTGGTGTTTATCCCCTGGGTTCCAAACTACCCTCGGGACGGGATATGGCTCAAGAGGCGTCAGTAAATCCCAATACCATGCAGAAGGCTCTGGTGAAATTGGAGGAAGATGGCCTCATTATTACGCACCGCACAAGCGGTCGATCGATTACGGAGGATGCACGAATGCTGGAAATGGCAAAAACTAAATTGGCTCAGGATCAAATCTCAGAATTCCTAGGAAAAATGCAATTGATGGGCTTTGACCAAAAGGAAATCTTAACCATAATTAATAATATGGTCAAGGAGATGAAGAAATGAGCACTATTTTTGAATGCACCGACCTGACCAAAAAATTCGGAAGCAAAGTAGCTGTTTCTGGCGTTAATCTCAAGCTAGAGCGCGGGCAAATCGTAGGGCTTCTGGGACCGAATGGAAGCGGCAAAAGCACCATCATTAAACTTGCCAACGAACTCTTAACCCCCACCAGTGGAACTATTCTCATCGGAGGTAAGAAACCAGGTATTGAAACTAAGAAGATCGTATCCTACCTCCCGGAAAGGACTTATTTGAATGATTGGATGCGCGTCCACCAAATCATTGAGTTCTTCTCCGATTTCTATCCTGATTTTAAACCAAAGAAAGCTTACGATATGCTTAAAAGCCTTAAAATCGACGCTAATGACCGACTGAAGACCATGTCCAAAGGAACAAAGGAAAAAGTGCAGTTAATTCTTGTCATGAGCCGCGAAGCAGAACTTTACCTTTTGGATGAGCCTATAGGCGGAGTGGACCCAGCAGCAAGGGATTACATTCTGCAAACTATTCTTGGCAATTACAATGAAAATGCCACGGTGATTATCTCTACCCATCTCATTTCAGATATCGAGAATATCTTGGATTATGTTGTTTTTATAAATCAAGGTAAAGTAGTTATGACTTCGTCTGTGGATGATATCCGGGCTGAAAAAGGTAAATCCGTCGATGGTTTATTCAGGGAGGTGTTCAAATGTTAAGCAAGCTTTTAAAGTACGAACTAAAAGCGACTGGGAGAATATTTCTACCACTATTCGTCGCTTTGCTGATGTTCGCAGGAATCACAAGATTCATCTCACCACCTATGGGTCCCGAGAAATGGGCTGCCCCCGCAATGATCAGCATGTTCGTCTATATCTGTATTATGGCGGGAATATTCGTAATGACCTTTATTATGATGATTCAACGCTTTAACAAGAATCTACTTTCCGATGAGGGCTATTTGATGTTTACACTGCCGGTAAAGGCCTGGAAACATATTGTCAGTAAGCTTTTCGTGTCTATGCTGTGGATGATAACGAGTGGAATCGTCGCTTTCATTTCGGTCCTGATTATCGCTCTAGAAAAAGGAGACATCACTAAATTCACTGAAGCCTTTGCGACTTTTTATGACCAAGCGTTTGAACAATTAGGTGCCTCGATCTACTTTTTGTCGTTTGAGATTATCATAGGCATCTTAGTAAGCTTAGCTTCAGGCATTTTGATCGTATATGCCTCAATTGCCATCGGGCACCTGATCAACGAACATAAAATGTTGGCCTCCTTCGGAGCCTTTATTATCCTTAGTACTCTTTCCCAATTCCTTTTCATTCTCATCAGTTTTATACCGGGAGGCGCCTATTTCTCTAATGTTAATATCTCTTCTTACAATGATTTCATTAGCATGCAGTGGCTAATTCAAACGGTAATGGCTTATGGAATTATCTTCACCGGCCTTCTATCCGCAGCTTTCTTCGCTGTAACGAATCTTATTTTAAGCAAACGGCTTAATTTGGAATAAAGCAGACTGCACCACGATTATAATATTGGATTTCAAGAAATGGCCAGGAGTGAAATACTCCTGGCCATTTTTCTTGTCCGCTTATCTCAGAGATAATTTCATTACAAAAGAAGAAACATTAATAATTTCTTAAGAATTGCCTCTACATTATCCTAAGAATTAATTGCTATAGTTACTGTGAAGTAAACTATTGAAGGGAGTGATATAATTTGGGCAAACCGATAGGGAAGGGTGATGCCTCATGAACATATTAGTTTGCGATGACGATGAAGATATAGTTGATGCTATAAAAATCTATCTTGAAAACGAAGGCTATACTATATTTAAAGCCTTCAATGGACTAGAGGCCCTAGAGGTGGTCAAAGAAAATGAAGTGCATCTGATTATTATGGATGTCATGATGCCTAAAATGGATGGCTTAAAGGCTACTATGAAACTACGGGAAGGTAAAAATATACCAGTTATTATGCTCTCTGCAAAATCTGAGGATACAGACAAAATAATGGGACTAAATATGGGGGCCGATGATTATATAACAAAGCCCTTTAACCCATTAGAGCTCATCGCCAGGGTAAGGTCCCAATTAAGGAGATATACAACCTTAGGGAGTCTGGTCACAAAAGTTAATGTCTATAAAACAGGTGGTCTTGTCATTGACGATGAATGTAAGGCTATCACCGTAGATGGTGAGGATGTAAAACTTACGCCCGTTCAATACAAGATCCTAAAGCTCCTAACTGCAAATGCTGGAAGGGTATTTTCTATCGATGAAATATATGAAAAGGTATGGCATGAAAATGCCTTTATCCCGGGGAATACGGTAGCAGTTCATATTCGGAAGATCAGAGAGCGGATTGAAATTAATCCGAAAGAGCCTAAATACTTGAAGGTGGTGTGGGGAATTGGATATAAAGTTGAGAAAATATAGCCATTCTGTGATCACGAAACTGATCGCTTTTGTGATTGTAATACTATGTTTTGCTAGTTCTGTAACAATATTTTCAAATATCATGGGACTTCATAATGGCAATTTCGGTATTGCTTTTGAAGAGAGTTATTACACAGGTAATGATTATATGAGTATTAGCTCAGCGGCCGTTGGTAATTTGAGAGACGTGGAAAAATATAAAAGTGAAGAGTATATTTTAAGTGGAAAAACTCTCTCAAGTGACGAAATTACAAATGAAGAAGATCAGTTATTTAATAATTTCAGATACGACTCAAAGAGTTTTAACCCTAACTTAACGGATGAGGAAAACCAAAAAATATTCAAGGAATCCTATGCTGATAAACTATCTGAAATGAAGGCAAGATTAATTAACCGAGAACTGAATCACTATCATAAAGTCTTACGAAGTTTAGAAGAATACCAAGGTCTTATGTATTATGCCAAAGACAACGAAAGCGAATTTACTAATAGTGCTAATAAAGGTAAAGAGTATTTCAAATCGTTTCCGGCCTATATGATCTTCGACGCTTCGTATTGGGATGTATTTCCGAAAGAAGTGAGTAATAATTCTAATTACTACAGCAGGATCACATTCACTACCAACGAACTGGGTCAACAGGATGTTATGTATATTGCCTTTACGCAGGAGTTCCTCAATCCGAGAATTGAACAATGGAAAGCAGATAAAGAATTCGTTACGAATAGTCTCCACCAATTAGCAGGCTTCTTATCAGTACTAGCGATAGCCTTTATCTATCTAGTATGGGTAATCGGTATAAAACCACAGAAGGATCAAGGTGTTCAACTAAACGCGATCGACAGAATCTATAATGATCTCAAGATTGGACTGTGTATGCTGCTTATTGCCTTGTGGGTTGCAATCATGATTCAATTGTTTCATTCTAAAATAGTTGGCTTAACCTTCCCAATTACCTTGCCAATAGCTATTGTTGGTTTAGTATTAGTTCTATCCTTAGCAAAACATCTTAAGAATGGAACGTTTATAAAGCATACCTTCATCTATAGCATCTTTCATAAACTTTATAAATTTATCGAAGAAGTTTATAATAACGGAAGTGTTGGCGTAAAGGTTATCCTAATTGTAATAGGTTATCCAGTAGCTGTGGCGCTTACCTTCTTCATGTTCCCCGTAACGATAGGGGCAGCGGCGTGGGTCGCGCTTAAAAAGGTTAAAGAATTTAAGGCAATAAAAGAAGGGGTAAAACAAGTAAGAGATGGAGATATACGCCACAAAGTAACTATTTCAGGAGAAGGGGAATTTGCCAAACTTGCTGCTGATATCAATAGCATTACTGACGGATTGCATACAGCAGTGGAGAATGGGATCAAAAGCGAACGGTTAAAAGCTGAATTAATTACCAATGTTTCACACGATATTAGAACTCCCTTAACCTCTATCATCACCTATGTCGATTTGTTGAAGAGTGAAAAGGACCCGGAAAAGGTTGAAAAATATATAGAAATAATAGACCGTAAATCGCAGCATTTAAAGGTATTGACGGAGGATTTGTTTGAAGCGACTAAAGCCTCCAGTGGGAGCATACCTGTAAACTTCGAAAGGATTGATCTTGTATCGTTAATAACTCAGGGCCTAGGCGAACTGGGTGATAAAATACAAGAACGTAATTTAGACTTCAAGCTTTGCCATCCTACGGAAAAGGTGTTTATCACAGCTGATGGGAAATTGATGTGGAGGGCTACAGAAAATTTGTTATCGAATGTGTTCAAATATGCGCTTGAAGGCTCAAGAGTCTACCTTGATATTATTGATGTAGGACCAAAGGTACAATTAATCATTAAAAATATCTCCACCTATGAATTAAATATTTCTCCTGACGAGTTAATGGAACGTTTCAAAAGAGGTGATGAATCCAGAAACAGTCAAGGAAGTGGTTTAGGGTTATCCATTACTAAAAGTCTGATTGAGATTCAAAAAGGGAGTTTTAAAGTAGAAATCGACGGGGATTTGTTTAAAGCTATTATAGAAGTAAACAAAGCAGAATAAGTTGGACTATCAAGGGCAACCCCAATCGTAACCATTGGTCACATCAAACTATAGCAATAATTACTCAACTTCAATATCAGGGATTTTTATTAAAACCGTGGCATCATATTTTCTGAGGATGGAACAGATTTGACGAATAAACTCCTTTATTCGAAACAATTCGCTCTCACGGCTGCCAGTCCGCCACGCCTGACAGTAATCCATCAGCCAGTATTCCAGCTTACTAGCCAGTTCATACGGAGCATTCAGCGGATGTACATTCTGCCCGTACTCGCGTTCTTTAATGATTAGTGTCAATTCCTGCATCAGTGCTACTCCACGGGCAGCAAGATAATACTCTAACATTTCGTCTTGAAGGTCTGCATAGGAACCTATATTATTCTGTTTAAGGCTTTTAAAGATTTCAGCACTTCTGGTAACTGCATTCTTAAGCTGATTCTCTGAAACCTGCATTATTTCTTCTTTAGCATTGTCATACAGGCTGCTTCCAGAATCAGTATAAGTCTGATTGTATACCTTAGCATCCCTAAAAAATGCCAGATCTTTAAAGGTTATTATATCTTGATGAGAAAGTTCACGCAGCAATCCCACTAGACTTTTCCCAGGGTCACCATATTCTATAAAAGAAATAGACTGGTCTATGGTACTGAAATCCCTATCATCTTCCACGTTCCAGCCTTGTGAGGCACCATAAATCATACCGGGAATGGCTAGGGCTGGCATATTAATGTGGCCGCAATCCCCCCAGTCTGTATTCAAAAATCCTTCAGCATGATATTGATGACCTAATTTCGCCATTTCTTTAATGTTGGTAAAACTCAGGTCATAGGCATTCACCAAGCGGCTGTAACCGGATACGCTCGGACATACATATTGTTTTAGGCCTATGTCGGAGAAGATTTTAACCACTTCTTCCGTAGCACCATAATCATAATACCAGTTGAGGCAGGTAACTTGTGCATTTAGTTTATCTAGATGTTTGGGATGGCTCTTTACAATATCCCCCCAAATCATGACCTCTTTTCCAAGGTTTTGGAGATATTCCACCAACTGGTTGACATAAAAAAGATACATCTCTCCGTAATCCATTTTCTCAGCCATGGAAGCACTTTTCCCCTTGCCCAAATCAAAGGTTTCATCGCAACAAATGTTTATTTTATTGCTGCGAAACAAGGGCAGGTATTGGTCAAGGATGCCCTTGATCAGCATAAAACTTCCGGGGTCGGATACATTCATAATGGAGTATCTCATGCGGTTATACCAAGTAAAGGTCTCTCCCCGCGCGGTGCCCATTTCTCTGTATTTGCCAAAGCCCACTGAATGGAGTAAATCATATAAATGTCCAAAGGTGGCTACGCAAGGTACTAGCTCAACCCCTCTTATATTGCAGTAATAATCCAACTCCAGAATGTCTTCCGCGGTAAAAGGATCCGTCTGTGACCATACTTCCTCAAAACCGTCTAAGCGTAAACAGTTTTCCATATACAACTGAAGTTGATTGATTTTGTACAGTGCCAACCGATCCACCAACTTTTTCAGGGTGCCCAAAGTGGGCATCCTACCGCGGCTAACATCAAGTAGATAGCCTCTATTTGAATAGGATGGCTCATCGACAATATCCACACAACTAATTTCCCCACGGGATATCTTGCATAGCTGAATCAGCGTCGCTGCCCCATATAGGAAGCCACGGTTGGAACAAGCGGCAATGGTGATTTTATTGGATCTCACGGTCAGCTGGTAGGCTTCCTTTCCGCTATCCATAGTGTCATATTGAAAGTAAATGCAGTTTTCATTCAGATTTCCTGCACTTCGTAGCATTTTTTTAATGGGGAGTTTAATTGCAATAACCTTTTTAATTTCTTGCTGTAACAGCTTTGCCGTTTCCAAATCGTTGTCATCTTGCGCCACATCCAACACAATGGCCGTATTGTGGTCTATCGAAAATAATCCATCCTGTGCTGTAATCTTGCTTGGCAAAGGTATCAAATACATGCTGGTTCCTCCTTTTTCATATTGTGTTTGTTTCTAAACCATTCCAACTACTATAAAGCTTTGCCCGCTATTCTGCGGGACTTAAGAAAAACATCAAATTTATTTTCGCCAAACTACTCTGATTTTAAAACACGCTAACTAAATGAACCAGAAAAGCTTCAAAGCACTTACTAAGTGTCCCGTTACCCTGCTTCCGTGGGGGTAGAATTCCCCACCGAAGTCTCGATGTTCAACTTTAGTTGAACGAGTTCCACTCCCACTTATAGAAGCTATGCTTAACCCACAACTATTCCAGTAAATGTATAATTTGTCATAAATATCTTCTGCTGGACAACTGAAGTCTGAGAAGTTATACTGGTATCAAAACTATGCTTAAGGGCAGGTGGAGATATTTAT